>Ga0213828_1000171_pt1 | contig 73906 bp, 65 predicted proteins | sample MC6MC0897MG_FD_180664 | JGI IMG/M metagenome (GOLD analysis project Ga0213828, IMG submission 180664) | Enriched soil aggregate microbial communities from Iowa State University, Ames, United States - MC6-MC0897-MG | ecosystem: Environmental > Terrestrial > Soil > Unclassified | place: USA: Iowa...
AGAATTGGATATATCCGGAATTTGAAGATAGCAATCTGTATAAAAGACTTCAACCCTAGCCCCGATCGTAACGGCATCCTTTTGTGATGAGCAACGAAGAGCAAAAGATATAGAGGAGAGCGGGAAATAGCTCCTAAGAAAAATATGAATGTGAAAAGTCGGAGGTAAAATATTTATATAATATATAGAAGAACTTATTGCAAGTTATCCGGAAGTGAGATGTTGTTCCTTTTCATATATTCCAACAGTTCGTTGTATTTATCTTCGTAATCATTATTGCCACATTTATGAGAAATACTGCAGATATCGGATGGTTTTATATTAAGGATGTTTGAAATTTTGGTAAGAATTTCCAAATTAATTTTCACTTTGGAGTTTTCTATATCGGAGTAGGCTTTCTGTGAAATTCCCATCTCGAATGCCATGTATTCCTGGGTAAGGTCACGTTCGCGTCTTATTTTTCTGATATTTTGTCCACAAATCTTCATCTCGCAAATGCTTTAGTAGTTTTCGGTATATTTTAGAAGTATATCTAATAGCCTCAGACAAAGTTAGTAAATACCTTTGTCAAAACATTACACACGCAGCATGATATTTCTTTTCGGTTAAGGAAAAAACTTTGATAAAAAGTGTTTTTCAACGAAAAATATTATTCGCCGCAAGACACAAGACTTATGGAGACGCAAAAATTTCATTATGACAATAATATTGTCAGAGCATTCCTCTATGCTACTATTGTATTCGGAATTATTGGTTTTATTTTAGGATTAACTGCAGCTTTGATGCTTTTTTATCCTGAATTGCCTGAATTTTTATTCGGTACTGATGATACGACCATTCAGAGTTTGCGAAGCGGAAATATTCAGGGATTAATCAATTCTCAGGGAGCTTTAGGTTTCGGAAGAATCAGAATGCTTCATACGAGTGCGGTGATTTTCGCTTTTGTCTGCAATTCATTCTTCTGCGGCGCTTATTACAGTATGCAGAGATTGCTTAAAACAAGAATGTACAGCGATACCCTTTCATGGATTCATTTCTGGACATGGCAAATTATGATTATTGCAGTTGTGATTACTTTCTTAATGGGAATCAATACTTCAAAAGAATATGCGGAACACGAGTGGCCGATTGATATTTTAATCACTTTCTCTTGGGTTATTTTCGGAATCAATATGTTCGGAACGATTGCCAAAAGAAGAGTACGTCATTTATATGTAGCGATTTGGTTTTACATTGCCACATGGATTGCAGTTGCGATGCTTCACATATTCAATAACTTAGAAGTTCCGTTATCTTTTACAAGCTGGAAATCATATTCTGCTTATTCGGGTGTAAAAGATGCTTTGGTTCAATGGTGGTATGGTCATAATGCAGTGGCGTTTGTTTTGACGACACCGGTTTTAGGTTTGATGTATTATTTTATGCCTAAAGCAGCAAACAGGCCTGTATTTTCTTATAAATTATCAATCATCCATTTTTGGTCATTAATCTTCGTTTATCTTTGGGCAGGACCTCATCATCTTCAATATACCGCACTTCCGGCATGGGCTCAAGCGGTGGGAACAGGTTTCTCCATCATGCTGATTGCACCATCTTGGGGTGGAATGCTGAACGGATTATTAACTTTAAGAGGAGCCTGGGATAAAGTAAGAGAAAATCCTATTCTTAAATTCTTTGTAGTCGCTGTTACCTGTTACGGAATGGCAACTTTTGAAGGTCCACTTTTAGCAACAAAATCTCTAAATAAAATAGGGCATTACACCGACTGGGTTATTGGTCACGTTCATTTGGGAGCGTTAGGATGGAATGGCTTCATGGCATTCGGAGTGGTTTATTATCTGATTCCGATTATGTGGAAGACTGAACTTTGGTCAAAAAAATTAGCCAACTGGCATTTCTGGCTGGGAACTTTAGGAATTATTTTCTACGCCGTACCAATGTACATTGCAGGATTTACTCAAGGTTTGATGTGGAAACAGTTCAACCCAGACGGAACTTTATTGTGGAAAAACTGGCTAGATACTGTAACTGCGATTATTCCATACTTTAAAATGAGATTCTTAGGAGGTTTATTTTATCTGGGTGGAGCAATTTTAATGGTGGTAAATGTTTACAAAACCATTAAATCAGGAAAATTCCAGAAAGAAGTTCCTGCAGAAGCACCAGCTTTAGCCAATGTTGGAAGCGCAAGAAAAGAAGGCGAAGGGGTACATCTTTGGCTGGAAAGAACTCCTCATCTATTATCAATATTAGCTTTTGTAGCCATTGCAATCGGTGGATTGGTAGAAATTGTTCCAACACTAACCGTGAAAAGCAATTTGCCAATTATATCTGCAGTGAAACCTTATTCACCATTAGAATTAGAAGGTAGAGATCTCTATATAAGAGAAGGCTGCAACTCGTGTCACTCTCAAATGATAAGGCCTTTCCGTGATGAAGTTAACCGATTTGACGGCAAAAACGGACAATATTCAAAAGCCGGAGAATTTATTTACGACAGACCATTTCTTTGGGGCTCTAAAAGAACAGGTCCTGATTTGCACAGAGAAGGCGGAAGAAATCCCGATTCATGGCACTTCAAACACATGTACAACCCAAGAATTACTTCTGCAGGTTCGATTATGCCACGTTTCCCTTGGTTAATTACCAATAAGCTCGACCGATCAAGAATGGCAGATAAAATGTCTTTGATGAAAAATACGTTTGACGTTCCTTATACAAAAGCACAAATCGATTCAGCAAACAAATGGGCAGATAATCAGTCTCGAGCAATTGTAAAAAGAATTTATGCTGAAGCCACCGATGTAAAAGATCAGATGGATAAAGAGAAAATAGCCAAAGGAAACAATTTCGTTCCGATTGAGCAAAGAGAAATTATCGCCATGATTGCCTATCTGCAAAGATTGGGCACCGACATCAAAACGACAGAAATCAAAACTGCAAGTGTAGATTAACTTTAAATATCAATCAAAATGAAAACAAGAACTCCTATATCTATATATATTGCCATAACAATAGGCGTTACGGTAATGGCGTTCGAAATGTTCGCACAGGATTCCTACTATTTTTCTACACCATTTTTCTGGGCATTGCTAATTATCATTACTATTTTACTGCTCATCATGAATTCTATCGGTGATTTGGTAGAAAACGAAAGATTCAGCAGACTGACCGATGAAGAAAAACAGGAATATATTTCGGATAAAGCAACTCCCTATTTCCAGAAGCTTTGGAATTCTGCTTTCAAAAAACAGTCTCAGTCTGAAGAAAAAGACATTCTGATCGACCACGGTTTCGACGGAATCACCGAGCTCGACAACTCTTTACCAAAATGGTGGATCGGACTTTTCTATTTCGGAATTATTTTCTGTGCCGTTTATATGATTGCCTTCGCTTTTACAGATTACGCTCACCCCGAAGTAGAATATGACAAAGAATCTAAAATTCAGTTGGCTTCCATCGAGGAATACGAAAAAAATGCTCCGCAAATTAATTTAGAAACTGCAAAATACAGTTCAGATTACATTTCAGAAGGCGAACAATTGTTTAAAACCAATTGTGTAACCTGTCACGGAGACGGTGGAAAAGGTGGGATCGGTCCAAACCTTACCGATACGCACTGGATCAACATTAAAGAAAAAAGTTTGTTTAAAAATGTTTTCTGGATGCTTGAAAACGGTTCGCCGAACAATCCGACAATGCGACCATTCATCAAAGAAGGAACAATCACGGGAAGAGATGCTGAAAAAATCGCATCCTATATTTATCACATTAATCAGGAAAAATCTCCGATTACCGAAAAACAGGGTGGTGCCGTTCCACAGGGTGAAATCGCAAAATGGTAGAAATAAAATAACTCATCTAAATATATTTAACTATGAATTGAATCTCCATCAGATGTATGTCGCAGTTGTAACTCAACTAACATCTGAAAACCTATTCACTCTAAATATTCCATAATATTTAAGATCAACTGAGGCATACATCAACACAAAAACCTGTTCTTTGGGCAGGTTTTTGTCGTTTAAAAATATACCACATACCGATTAAATTTCCATCATTTACCCTGGTTGGCAAACATATTGCTGAATAATTTCAAGTAAAGCCTTTTCTATAGGCTTTTTCAAAAAAAATAATCATGATAAAGCTCATCAAATTTCAAATTTTAAAGATATAAGACAGCAAGGAAATAATTACACAAAGATGAATAACGGTTCGCCAACACCCGAAAAGTATTGTAAACCTGTCTAAATCACCAAAATTTTGAAACTGAAATTTAATAAACGAAAAATTCTCAGAGGTATTGTTATTACAATCATCTCTATTCTTGTATTGATCATTCTGCTCATTTTAAGTTTAAGACTTCCCGCTGTTCAGAACTATGTAAAAGATAAACTGATCGTTTACTTAGAGAAAAAAATAAAAACCAAAGTAAGTCTTGACAAAGTATATATCGGATTTCCAAACAGTCTGGTGATGGAAAATCTTTATTTGAAAGGTCAGGATATCGATACCCTTTTAGCCGTAAAAAAATTCGATGTCGGTTTAGATATGTGGCAATTGATTAATTCTAAAGCCGATCTTACTTCAATTGATTTGGAGGGAGTTCGTGCAAATGTTGTGAGAAATCCACAGGGAAAATTCAATTTTGATTATATTATTGATGCTTTTGCGACTTCCGATAAAGAGCAGGAGCAAAAACCGTCAAAACCGTTCATCATTTCTTTAGATAAGATAAAATTAAAAGATATTGGCATTACTTTTAATGACCAGCAATCCAGAAATGATATTAAAGCTTATTTTAAATCTTTTGATACCAGAGTAAAAACATTTGATCTTCAGAATAACAATTACGCTGTCAACGACATTAATCTTGACGGATTAAAATTAAAACTTAAACAGGATCTCATCGAGGAAGTTGCAGCCAATGTTGAAGAAAAGGTAGATTCCCTCAATCAGAAAAAGCCTATGAAATTAGGTCTGAACGAAATCAAACTGACCAATTTCGATGTAGATTATGGTGACGACAATACCAAAACTTTTGCTAAAGTTCTTTTCAAAGAATTAAGCACGAAAGTCAACAGCATCGATTTGGAGAACAACGATTACAATGTGGGAAATGTTTATCTGACCGGAGCGAACATCAACGCGAACTTATTCCTTCCAGCACAAAATGCAAATCCTAAAGAAGAAAAACCTGAAGTTTCCAAAAATTCTGCAAAAGAAAAAGCAATGAAAGTTCTTTTGGGAAAACTTCTTTTGGATGACGTGAAAATTGCTTATAACAACACAGCGATTGCTCCTACCCGATCCGGAATGGATTTTAATCATCTTAATTTTGCTAAATTAAATCTCGACGTCCGAAATTTCAAAATGGAAAACAACGGTTTTGCAGGAAGTGTAAAATCAGCGGAAATTCAGGAAGCGAGAGGTTTGAATGTACAAAAATTTAATACTGATTTTGTATATGCTGAAAAAGAAGCTTATCTGAAAAATCTTTATCTGCAGACTCCGAAAACAATTTTGAGAGATGAAGTGGTTTTAAATTATAATTCGATTGAGCAATTATCATCCAATTTGGGAGCCGTAAAAATCTCAGCCGACATCCGCGATTCTAAAATCGGGTTTTCTGACATTTTAAATTTGGTTCCGACTTTAAGAAATACAGTACCATTCAATAAATATCCGAATGCGACTTTAAATGTAAATGCTTTCGTCAGAGGAACAGTGAATGATTTAGCCATTCAGAATCTGAAAGTTTCAGGATTGGATAAATTAAGAGTTTTAGCTTCAGGGAAAATCAAAAATGCAATGAATCCTGACCAATTATATTATGACTTAAATGTTGCCGAACTTTCGACCGCATCAAAAACGATTTACAATTTAGTTCCAAAAAATACGATTCCCAATAATATTACCCTGCCATCTTTCATAACCATTCGTGGAACCGCAAAAGGAACAACACAGATTTTTGATACCAATTTACGTCTGACTTCCACTTTAGGAAACGCTGCCGTAATTGCTAAAGCTGACATCCGAAGAAAGAACAGAGAAACTTTTGATGTAAAAGCCAATCTGCAGAGTTTACAGATTGGAAAAATCATACAGAATAAAGATTTAGGAAGCATTACTGCACAAATCAATGCGAAAGGACAAGGGTTTGATCCGAAAATCATGACTGCCAATTTAAGTGGTGATGTACAATCTGCAACTTACAATGGGTACACCTATCAGAATATGAATTTGAAAGGGAAAATCAATCGTGGCGCTTATGATATTGATTTGAATTCAAAAGATCCGAATGCCAATTTACATATTGCAGCATCGGGAGTTTTCAATGATAATCCGACGGTAAAAGTCAACGGAAATATCAATAAATTAGATTTAAACAAACTCGGATTCTACAGTTCGCCAATGATTATCGCAGGTGGAATCGACGGAGATTTTAAAAATCTTGATCCGGATAATTTAAACGGATATTTAAACTTAAAAGACTTTGCCATTTCAGATACTAAGGAAGTCTATCCTATCCAGGAAATCAGTCTGAATGCAGTTTCTACGGCAGATTCAACTTTAATAAAATTCAATTCCCAGATTGTGGATGTTGAATTAAATGGTAAATATAAACTGACACAGATTTTTGGAGCTTTATCGCAAACCGTTAATCAATATTATCAGTTCCAGAAACCGGGAAAAACACAGAAAATTGATGCAGGGCAGTTTTTCACACTGAATGCAAGTATAAAAGATGATGATCTCATCAGAAAATTTGTTCCGGATCTGAAGAGTTTTGAAACCATCAACATTACCGGAAATTACAATGCAGATTCTCAGATTATTGAACTGGATGCAAAAATTCCGCAGGTTTTGTATGGAACCAACTCTCTGGAAAATACAAGTCTAAAAGTCACCAATCAGAATCAGGCTTTGCAGTATGATTTAAGTGTTGCGGCGTTGAAAAGTGAAAGTTTCGCTTTAAATAAAGTCAATATCAATGGCGATGTTGCGAACAATATTATCAATTATAATATTACGACGAAAGATGATAAAGATGAAACACAGTTCCTGATTGCCGGAAATGCAAAATCGATGAACGACATTACGGAAATTTCGTTAAATCCGAATGGTTTAAAACTGAATTATATGGATTGGACAGTGGCTGAGAACAATAAAATCCAAATTTTCAGTCAGGGAATTGTTGCAGATAATTTCAGATTGTCCAACTCGGGAGCGGAAATTTCTTTACAGTCTGAAAGCAGTTCACCAACAAGTCCGTTGAATGTTTCTCTGAAAGATTTTAAAATTGAAACGATAACCGAAATCATTAAAAAAGATTCACTTTTAGCCAAAGGAACGATTAACGGAACCGCGCAACTGAGAGACTTAACCAAGAATATGACCTTCACTTCCGACATTGACGTAACCGATTTATTTGTCTTCGGAAATCCTGTGGGAAATTTAGATATTAAAGTCAATAATCAGTCAGCCAATCTTCTGAATGCAGATATTGCACTTTCGGGAAATAATAATGATGTGAAAATCTTAGGAAATTACAATACTTCTTCGAGCAGCTTTGATTTAGATTTAGACATGAATCAGCTACAGATGAAAACATTGCAAGGTTTCACCATGAATGCGATCAAAAATACAGAAGGTTATCTTTCGGGAGATTTAAAAATTACAGGAACTACAACTGCACCAAGAATTTTAGGTGATGTGAAGATGAACAATGTCGGTTTGATGATTGCACAGACCGGAAGTGATTTCAGAAACATCAACGATAAAATCGATTTTACCAACCGGGGAATTGAGTTCGATAACTTTAAAATCAATGATAAAGACGGAAATTCTCTGAAAATTGACGGTCAGGTTTTAACGCAGACTTACAGAGACTTTGCATTTAATCTTGATGTGAATGCAAAAGATTTCAAAGTGGTGAATTCTGAAAAATCAAACGATGCTTTGATGTACGGAATTTTAGCTATCGATGCGGCTTTACAGGTGAGAGGAAATTTAGATTTACCGAAAGTTGACGGAAGATTAGCCGTTTCAGAAACGACCGATTTCACGTTTGTGCTTCCTCAGTCTTCGCCTTCATTACAGGAAAGAGACGGAATTGTGGAATTTATCGATCAGGATCAGATTGCTTTAAACAAAACCATTAAAGCCGATTCGATTGATGCTCAAAGTCCGATCAAAGGAATGGATGTGAATGTGAATATTGAACTGAGCAAAGAAGCAAAAATGTCGATCATCATTGACAAAGCCAACGGAGATTTTGTAAAACTTCAGGGTGAAGCCGATTTGACCGGAGGAATTGATCCTTCAGGAAAAACAACATTAGTCGGTGTTTATCAGGTTGAAAAAGGAAGTTACGAAATGTCGGTAAGTGTTCTAAAAAGAAAATTCGACATCCAGAAAGGAAGTACAATTACGTGGACCGGAGAACCGACAACTGCCAATCTTGATATTACCGCCATTTATAAAACGCAGACTGCACCTATCGATTTGGTGGAGCAGCAGGTTGACCAGATTAATCTGAATCAATACAAACAGAGAATTCCATTCAATACTTTATTGATTCTAAAAGGCGAACTTCTGAAACCTCAGATTTCATTTGACATCACGACGGACGAAAAAAACAATGCCGTTTCATCTGAAGTAACCCAAACAATTGATGCAAAATTAGCTCAATTGCGACAAGATCCTAACGAGATGAACAAGCAGGTTTTTGCTTTATTATTATTGAATCGTTTTATTGGTGAAAATCCTTTTGAGAGCAACTCCGGATTGTCGGCTGAAACGATGGCGAGACAAAGTGTGAGTAAAATACTTTCTCAACAGATCAATAACCTGGCTTCAGATTTAATAAAAGGAGTTGACCTTAATTTTGATCTGGAATCGACTGAAGATTATTCCACCGGGCAACAAAACACAAGAACCGACCTGAATGTTGACATCAGCAAAAAACTGTTGAATGATCGATTAAAAGTTTCTGTCGGATCTAATTTCGGTGTGGAAGGTGAAGCAAGACAAAATGAAAACACCACCAATATTGCAGGAGATGTAACGATAGATTATGCCCTTTCAAAAGACGGAAGATATACTTTGAGAGCCTACCGTAAAAACGAATATCAGGTTGCGCTTCAGGGACAGATCGTAGAAACCGGACTTGGATTTGTGATTACGCTGGATTATGATAAATTCAGGGATATTTTCAGAAAGTCTAGAAACAACAGAAACCGTGAAGGTATTCAGAATAAAAGAAATAAGGATAAAGAAGTGGTAGAATTCAAATAATACACATGAAAAACAAACTCAACATATACTGTAAATATTTTTTGGTTTCAGGAATTACTGCGACAATCATTTCATGCAGCAACACAAAGTTCCTGAAAGAAGGACAGATGCTGTACACCGGAGCGGAAGTCGAAATTGAAAGCGACTCTTTAAGCAAGAAAGAAAAATCAGAACTTGAATCAGCGATTAAAGAAAATCTTACACCAAAACCAAACTCCTCATTTTTAGGTTTAAGACCAAAACTGTACGCTTACAATGCAACCAAAGAACCCAAAAAAGAAAAAGGATTGAGATACTGGCTGAAATACAAATTCGGAGAAGAACCGGTTTTGCTGGGGGATGTTGATCGTGAATTCAACAAAGATATTATCGTTAATTATTCCGAAAACAAAGGCTATTTCAACGCAAAAGCAAAATATGATACTGTTTCGAAAAATAAAAAAGCCAAAGTCATTTATACTTTGAATCCTGGTGGAAGATATCTGATCAGTAATGTCAATTTCCCGGCAGATTCTTCAGAGATTAATAAAGAAATTCAGGTTTTAAAAGAAAGAACACGTTTAAAAGCCGGAAACCCTTTTGACCTGGATGTGATTAAAGCAGAAAGACAAAGAATTGACGACGGATTGAAAGACAGAGGTTTCTATTATTTTAATCCGGACAATATTATCGTTCAGGCAGACAGTACGGTGAGCAAGAAAAAAAATGATGTAGAACTTATTGTAAAACTGAAAGATAATACGCCACAATTAGCAAAAGAACAATTTACCATTGATAAAGTGATTGTTTTTCCTAATTATAATCTTCGTGATGTAAAAAGAGGAAAATATAGCGTACCGATGAATCCGGATTCGCTGAAAGGCTACGAATACAATGATATTTATGTTGTTGACCCACAGAAAAAATTCAAACCGAGGGTTTTTGACCGTGCTTTATACTTCGAAAAAGGAGACTTATACAACCGAAAAGACCACAATCTTTCTCTTAATCGTTTAATTAGTTTAGGTGTTTTCAAATTCGTTAAAAATGATTTTGTGGTTTCAGATTCTTTAAATCATAAATTTGATGCCTATTATATTTTAACACCAAGAGAACTTCAGTCATTACGATTGGAAGCTTTGGGAAGAACCAACTCTGCCAATTATGCAGGAAGCGAATTGAATTTAAACTGGACGCAAAGAAATTTCTTTCACGGAGCAGAGCAGTTTAAAGCTTCTGTTTATGGAGCATTCGATGTTCAGATCGGTGGACCCGCCGATGCGGAAAACATTTTTAGAGCCGGAGCCAATGCGCAGCTTTCGATTCCGAGAATTGTAGCGCCGTTCCGTTTTAATTCTTCAAGTGCTTTTGTTCCGAGAACAAATATTAAACTCGGTTATGAATTTCAGAACAGAACCACTTTATATACTTTAAATACATTTAATGCATCCTTTGGTTACCAATGGAAAGAAAATGTGAGAAAAGAGCACGAGCTGAATGTGATTGATGTTTCGTTGATTCGTCCAGCGGATGTAACTCCAAAGTTTGATTCATTAGCTTTTAATAATCCTTATCTTCAAAGAATTACCGACCGACAGTTAATTTTCGGACCGACGTATTCCTACACTTATTCCACCACCATGCTTCCGAGAAAAAATACATTCTATTATAAAGGAATGCTAGATCTGGCGGGAAATATTACAGGATTGGTAACCGGAGCGAATGTAAAAGAAGGAAAAGAAAAAAATATTTTTGGAATTCCGTTTAGCCAATATGCTAAAATCGAAAATGATGTACGCTTTTACCATAAATTTACAGAGAAAACATCTTTAGCTACCCGATTAATTGCCGGTGTTGCTGTGCCATATGGAAACTCGAAGTACATTCCTTTTGCACGACAGTTCTTCGTAGGTGGAAGTAACAGTATCCGAGCATTCCGCGCAAGAACTTTGGGACCTGGAAGTTATGATCCAAGAACTGATACTTCAACAAGAGCAATTTTTGATCAAGCGGGAGACGTAAAACTTGAAATGAATGCTGAGTACAGAGCCAATTTATTTAAGTTTTTAAATGTTGCCGCATTCGTGGATGCCGGAAATATTTGGTTAATCAACGACGAATTCGATGATAACGGTAAAAACCTCAGACCAGGCGGAAAATTCTCCAAAGAATTTTTAAGTGAAATTGCCGTCGGAGCCGGAGTTGGTTTAAGATTAGATTTCTCAATTTTAATTTTAAGACTCGATTTGGCAATGCCTTTAAGAGTTCCTTATTATGACAAAGGCGACCGATGGGCATTTGACAGGATCAATTTCGGAGATTCGAGCTGGAGAAGAGATAATCTGATCTTGAATATTGCAATCGGATATCCGTTTTAGATAGCCTTTGGTAATTGACTTTTTGCCTATGCCGAAAATCAAACAATATTATCAACATCAATAGGAACGGGCTTTAGCCCGTTTTTATTTTAACAAAACTCATACGGCTTCAGCCAAAACATATTTCTGGTTATCTTTTAATTAAAAATTAAACAAATTACTTGATTTTGTATTCTCAAATTTACTTTAAGGAATAATCTTTGTGTTAAATCCTAGAAACAATAATATTTCTTCATTTCATATTGAAGAAAATATAATAATTCAACCAAATCACTCACATTAATATTTCTACCATGCTAAAAGAACTAAAATTTTTCTGGGAGACCGTCAAAGAAACCTTTACTGAATGGAATAATTCTTCCGCCTCCAATGATTCTGCAAGTCTGGCGTATTATGCCATTTTTTCAATTCCGGGTTTACTCATCATCATCATTTGGATTGCCGGATATTTTTTTGGTGAAGAAGCTATTCGAGGACAAATCAGCACCCAGATTATCGGATTGATGGGACATGACGTTGCCAAGAGTATTCAGGATATGATTGCCGGTGCATTGATCGATAAAGAAAATATTTTTATGAAAATTGTTGGGGTCGGTTCATTGGTGTATGGTTCCACTACTCTGTTCTTCCAGTTACAAAAATCTTTGAATAATCTTTGGGAAGTGGAAGCTGCTCCCAAAAAAGCATTGGTAAAATTTCTTTTAGATCGCGCCAATTCTTTAGGAATGATCCTTATTTTAGGTTTTTTACTGATGATTACCATGGTTTTGTCTTCCCTGATCAGCCTCTTTAATAATTTCATAACCACCTATTTCGGATTGGAAACCTATCTAATTGTTGAAGTCATCAATTTTGCCGTTGGCTTTGCCGTCGTTGTAGTATTATTTGCATTAATGTTTAAAGTGCTTCCTGATGCAGAAATCAGCTGGAAATCCGTTTGGAAAGGTGCAATGCTTACGGCTTTTCTTTTCACTTTAGGTAAATTTTTGCTGAGTCTTTACTTTAATCAGTTTAAACCAACCTCAGCATTCGGAACTGCCGGAACCGTGATTTTAATTATGATGTGGATCAATTATTCGTGCATGCTGATCTTTTTCGGAGCCGAATTTACCAAAGTGTACACGTATAAAAAAGGGTATAGGATTATTCCTTCAAAACACGCAAAATGGAGCAGTGCGAAATTGTATAGAGAAAGCCAGGTGCAAAACGAAGCGCCTAAAGTTTAAAATAAAATCCTCCCGAATTATCAGGAGGATTATTTTTTACATTCTGTTTACTGTTCCTATTCCCAGTAAGCTTAATGATTTTTGTATTGTTCTTGCTGTGAGATTTGATAAATTCAAACGGAACTGTTTCAAATTTTCATCCTCAAGTTTTAAAATAATATTGCTTTGATAGAATGAATTATACGATTTCACTAAATCGTAAAGATAATTTGCAACCAATGCCGGACTTAATAATTCTGCAGCTTTTTCAACAACAGCCTTGTAATTTGCCAGATGCATGATCAACTCTTTCTCATATTGGTTTAATTCTACATCAGCAATTTCTTTATTAAGATAATTGGCTTTCATCAACAACGATTGAATACGAGCATAGGTATATAAAATAAATGGCCCCGTATTTCCATTAAAATCGATACTTTCTTCAGGATTGAAAAGCATTTTTTTCTTAGGATCAACTTTCAGCATGAAGTATTTCAGCGCTCCCATTCCTACATTTTCGTAGTTTGCGTTTTTTTCTTCTTCAGTTAGGTTTTCTAATTTTCCTAATTCTTCCGATTTTTCTTTTGCAATATTGTGCATTTCCTGCATCAGATCATCCGCATCTACAACCGTACCTTCACGGGATTTCATTTTTCCGTTTGGAAGCTCAACCATTCCATAAGATAGGTGATACAACTGATCCGCCCAAGAATATCCAAGCTTTCCTAAAATTTTAAATAAAACCTGAAAGTGATAATCCTGTTCGTTTCCTACTGTGTAGATTAACTTCTGAATATTATTTTCTTTAAAACGCTCTACCGCCGTTCCCAAATCCTGGGTCATATATACCGAAGTTCCATCCGAACGAAGTAATAATTTTTGGTCTAAACCTTCCTCCGTTAAATCACACCACACCGAGCCATCTTCTTTCTGATACAAAACGCCTTTATCCAAACCTTCCTGAATAAGGTCTTTCCCTAAAATATAGGTATTGCTCTCATATTGAACCTGATCGAAATTCACTCCCAATCTGTTATAGGTTTGATTGAAACCATCATACACCCAAGAATTCATTTCAGCCCAGAGATTTCTTACTTTTTCGTCTCCGTTTTCCCAATCCAAAAGCATTTGCTGAGCCTCTTTCATTGAAGGCGCATCTTTTTTAGCCTGATCTTCAGAAATTCCCTGCTCCATTAAAGCAGCAATCTCTTTTTTGTATTCCTGATCGAATTTTACATAATAATTTCCTACAAACTTATCACCCTTGATTTGATTCGTTTCCGGAGTTTCGCCTTTACCAAATTTCTCCCAAGCCAACATCGACTTGCAAATGTGAATTCCTCTGTCATTAATAATCTGAGCTTTCACGACATCATATCCTGCTTCTTCAAGAATCTGAGCCACAGAAAAACCTAGTAGATTATTTCTGATGTGACCTAAGTGAAGTGGTTTATTCGTATTTGGGGAAGAATATTCCACCATTACGGTTGCATTTTTCTTTTCAATTGTTGAAAACTGATCGGTAACCGTTTTAAACTGATCAACAAAAAATTGATTTTTAACTTTTACATTTAAAAAACCTTTTACTACATTGAAACTTTCGAGTAATTCGGTTTGCTCGGTCAAAGCTTCCCCCAGCTCTACGCCAATACTTTCAGGATTTTTTTTCAATTGTTTTACCAAAGGAAAGGTCACAATGGTAAAATCACCTTCAAACTCAGTTTTATTCTCCTGAATTTCAAGGTTTATATCTTTTAGCTGATAGACATTAAGAATAACATCCGCCAGTTTTTGTTCTATGATATCTTTAATATTCATTATTCTTCTTTGAACTGCAAATATACGGAAATAAAAAAACCGCACTAAGGCGGTTTAATATGAATGTTAAAAGAAGTTGTGCATTAATTGATGTCCCAAAAGACTTTTGTGGTAAGCTTATCGCCTCCGATTGCTGAAGAAGCGGATTGATAATTTGCTCCATTAATATTAGGTTCTGTAGATGGATACGTTAATCTTACAGGAATTTCTCCTTCCGCAATAGGATATGCACTTGCAGGTGCAACAATACCCGGAAAATCTAAACGTCTAAAAAATGTCCAAGATTCAAAACCTCTATTATACATAGCAATCCACGCTTGATTTCCGATTTTTTCCTTCCAAGTTCCAGTTGCTGTGCCGTAATTAACACTGGACTGATTATAGTAAGCAGTAGCATCAGTGTTATTAATCCCCCAAAAAGTAAGTGAAGCTTTAACAGCGCTTTCGTAATGTGTTGCAGCAGAGCCTACAGAATATCCTCTTTCAGCTGCCTCTGCTAATATAAAATTGATTTCTGCAGCATCAATAAGTACTCCTGGTAAGTTTGGCTCTTTTATTTTATCACCAATATGAGAGTAAGAATCATTATATGGTAATAAATTCTGATAACCATAATTTCCTCCTACAAAAGTATTGGTAGTACCATTCAGAGGTGTAAAGTATATTGGTCTTCTAGGATCACTCAATGAATTAAGCTTATCTACAAAAACAGATGCAGGAACAAAGTCATTTCTGTTACTTTGTACCAACTCTTCATGGATAAGATTGTAATTTGGAGCAAAAGTATTGTACGTAAGCAATGCATTATTTGTATTACTTTCAATCACTCCCGCTGCATATGCTTGTTCTATACTTGATTTTGCAAGACTATTATTAACGTCAGCCATATTAATTGCAATTTTTACTTTCAATGAATTTGCAAATAATTTCCATTTAGAAACATCTCCAGCATACACCAAATCCTGATTTGGAGTTATTGATCCGTAACCTGTGTCCATTTGAGCAATTGCTGCGTTTAATCTTGTAATAAGCTGCGGATAAATTGCTGCATCATCATCATATTTTGGTAATGGTGTATTTACAATATCTAATGATTGAGAATAAGGAACATCTCCAAAGCTATCTACTAAAACCTGATACGTATATACCATTAAAACTTCAATAATAGCAACTCTGTTTTGCTGAATTTTATTCCATTCAATTTCAGACATTAAAGCTGGTTTACTTTCTGACAAAATATTCTCTTTTGCCTTCTTAAAATTCCCAAGAGCTTCCGCATAAAGATTATCCCAATGATTATCGGGAATATTTCTTGTAGTCAAATCGTATCTAGATTCTGCACGATACGTAGTTGCCGCCCAATATTGTGAAAAATAGCGAAATACATTTAAATTTACACTTGGCGTAGTAAGCTGATCTACTAATTCTTTTTGTGCATTGGCAAAGAAATACTCTCCAGAAGCTTCATAAGCTTTAAGAGAATCATCATTATAAATATCATCTTCACTAGCACAAGAAGTGACTAAAGCTGAGACTGCAAATATTGATAAAAAAAACTTTTTCATAATTCTAAAAATTAACTTTTACATTAAACGATATGGTTCTAACTGTAGGCATTACCCCCGACTGATAACCCTGCACATTACCTCCTGAAGATCCTGCTTCTGGATCAGCCATCGGAAGGTTTTTATGAATAATCCAAAGATTATTTCCTAAAAGACTAAAAGAGGCAGATCTTATCACTGTACCTTCAAAAATTCTATTTGGAAGTGTGTAAGTAATGGAAGCTTCTCTTAGCTTGACATATGAGCCATCATATACAAAAGCTTTTTCAGGATTAATCGAACCAAAAATACCTGTAGAATAACTACCATCAATTCTAATATCATTTGGAGTTCCATCTTCCTTAACTCCCGGTAATATCGTTCCACCACCTTGATCTAAGGTGTTACGAATAGGATTGCCTAAATCATTTAAACCAACCGTATTAGGATATAAGCCTGTCTCTTGTCCGTACATCTGGTCTAATGAAAAAACATCACCACCTTTTCGTATATCAATTAAAAAGCCTACGGAAAAGTTTTTATATTTAAATGTATTTGAAATTCCACCTAACCAATCTGCCTGAATATTACCCAAAACCTGATCATTTTTCAATAAATAATACCCATCTTCACCTACAACCTTATTTCCGTTAGCATCATAAACGAAATCTGTTCCACGTATAGTTCCATAAGCTTCTCCTACTGTTGCATTTAAAGAAGTATGTTGGAAATTCGCCAATTGAAGATTGGTTCTTCCCTCATCCAGATAAATAAGCTTATTTCTGTTTCTAGACCAGTTTACATTAACATTCCAAGAAAAATTTTCTGTTTTGATAGGAGTACCACTTAAAGCGACCTCAATACCTTTGTTTTCCAAATCTCCCGCATTAATCATTTTAAATAAATATTGTGATGCCGCAGTAGTTGGAACAGAAAAAATTTGATCCGTACTATTGGTTTTATAAACTGAAACATCTAAGCCTAATCTATTTTTAAACATTTGCAATTCAATACCAGCTTCCCAAGATTTTGTAATTTCTGGTCTAAGTTGTGAAAAATCCAAATAAGTATTTGAAAGATCAAACAATGCAGCATCAGTTATAGCCCCTCTATTATTTAGCCATCCAAATCGCCCAGGTTCAGGGTCATTACCAACTTCGGCATAATTCAATCTGAACTTACCTAAATTAAGCCAAGGTTGTTTGATCAATTCCGAGAAAATAAAGCTAGTTCCTAAAGCCCAATAACCATAGCCTCCATTTGATGAAGGCAACGCCGTAGATTTATCATAACGGTAAGACCCTTCTAAAAATAGTGTTCTGTCATAATCGAACGATGCTTGTCCGTAAACACCTGATTTTTTATATTCTATATCTGTTTCGATTGGTGCAATAAAGGTTTTAGAGTTTTGTAAAGCATAGAATCCTGGCTTTAAAAGCCCACCGGTAGTAGATGCATTGAAAGCTTCAATATCTCTTTTAATGAAATTATAACCTCCCGTCAGTTTTCCAGTAACTTTTTCACCAACTTTCAAGTCATATGTAGCAATAAAATCGTAATTCTGTTGCATAAAATCTCGTGTGAAAATTTCGTATCCGGAAGATTGATTTGTTTGTGAAAGCCCAAATTCTTCAGCGTGACTTCCTACAGCTTTTCTTATTTCCTGCTTGTCTCTCGAGTAATCAATACCCACTCTTGCTAACAAATTCAAATTTTTAGTAATTTCATAGCTAAGAGATCCACCTGTTAAAAATCTTCTTCTGGTGTCAGATTCATAGTTTTCATATCTGCTCCAGTAAGGATTGTCCCAAAAGTTTGGTGCTAAATTTCCATCTGTAGGGCTTATCATATTCCAGGTAGCATTTTTTTTCGTTCTGAAATATTGCTCTCTTAAATCTAAAACATCAACATTTGTTGCCCACCATTGTCTAAAACCACCGATGATGTTATCACCATATCCTACATTATTTCTACCAACGGTACTCTGATTAGTAAAGGTCATAAAAGCATTAGCCTTTAGTTTACTCGAAAGGTCATATGAATAATTTCCGGTTATGGTATTTTTGTTCAAAGAACTGTTTGGAAGAATACCTGTTTCATAATTATTTGTGTATCCGAAATTATATGTTGATCTATCAGTTCCTCCATTCAATGCGATACTATTAATGATAGAGTATGCTTTTTTAAAAAATTTAGTGGGATCATTTTTTGCAGCTACCCATGGTGTTGCCTTTTGATAATTTGGATGGCCTTCAATAAAAGCATCCCAATTATATACTAAAATACTAGGATTAAAAGCATTTCCGTATGAAGCATCATCTCCGGTAGAAGCAATTAATCCATCATCAATTCCATCACCATTAATATCTCCCATATATGAGCTATCTTCTCCTCCATATCCCTGGCCGTAGTCTTTTTGATATTCTGCAAATGTAGACTTGTCAAAAGTTCCTACAGAAACGGTAGAACTATATGAAATACCTAATCCTGAATTTTTCTTTCCTTTTTTTGTGGTTATCATGATAGCTCCATTCGCAGCCAAACTACCATAAAGAGCTGTTGCTGCTGCGCCTTTAAGAACGTTTACAGATTCAATATTGTTAGGATCAATATCCGATGCCGCGTTTCCGAAGTCAAATCCGTCGCGCCCATTTTTAGCGTCGTTCGTATTAAGATTAGCATTACTTATAGGTATACCATCTACAACAATTAACGCTTGATTATTACCAGTTATGGATTTAATACCTCTCATTACAATATTTGTAGATCCTCCAAAATTGGAATTCATTTTAACATCTAACCCGGCGACTTTACCAGATAGATTATTCAAAAAATTGTTTGTAGGAGATGAATTTACTTGACCAGCGTTTAATTGCTGTGAAGAGTAGCCTAAGGATTTTTTCTCTCTTTTAATTCCGAGTGCAGTAACGACCACACCCTCTATTTCCTGTGTTTTTAAAGTATCTCCTGGCTTTGTTTCTTGCGCATTGGCAACCACAAATGAGGAGGACAGTACTAAAATTAGCACACCTGCTGTTAATTTCTTCATATTAATATTAATTTTGTATGAACAAAGTTGTAAAAAGTTCTTTTATGAAACTGTTAAAATTTAAAAAAATTATTATTTTTAACATAACATTTGGACTTTTACCTCATTTTTGAAAAGACAAACTGTTAAAATTTATGGATTTACTAAAAAAATGGTCAGAAAATTACATCGAAGCGGGATGTGATGAGGTGGGAAGAGGTTGTTTGAGCGGACCTGTTGTGGCAGCAGCTGTAATTTTAGACGAAAAATTTGAGCAAAATCTCGTAAATGATTCCAAAAAACTGAACTTTAAAACCAGGATGGATCTTGATCTTTATATCAAAGAAAATGTAAAATGTTTCGCCATTGCAGAACTTCCTCCTGCGTTTATTGATGAACATAATATACTAAACGCCAGCATTCATGCAATGCACAGAGCTTTAGATCAATTAATCATAAGACCTGAACTTATTTTGGTAGATGGCAATAAATTTCATCCATACAATTTTATTCCGCACCAATGTATTATTAAAGGTGATTCAAAACTTTTATCAATTGCGGCTGCTTCCATTTTAGCAAAAAATTATCGTGACAAGCTCATGATAGAACTGCACGAAGAACATCCCGAATATGGATGGAATACTAACTTTGGTTATGCTACAAAAAAACATCAGGAAGCTCTGATAAAGCATGGTATAACAAAATATCACAGACTTTCTTTCAGGCTTAAGTATGATTAAAAAAATATCAAAAATAAATTATCATGTTAAGAATAGTTCATATTGAAATTTAAAACGATTCTAAATAACAGCTTACTTGTATAAATAATTTAAGTAAAAAATTGGTTATCTGAAATTTACAAATAGATTTTATATTCTTTATTTAAAAATTAATAAAATGAAATTCTGCCTGCTCTCATCAAAATGGCAAAAAAAAAGAGAAGCTACATTAGCTTCTCTTTCTATTTATATATTACAATGAATATTTATTTCTTTTTATTTCTCTGCTGCTCTTGTGTTTTTTGTTGCTCCTGAGCTTTCTCCATCATTTCTCTCATTCGTTTCTGGAACTTCCCTTCAGCTTTTGGCTTTTCTTTATTCGCCTGAATCTGTGCGTGAATTTTCTTCTCATCCAGAATCACATATTTAATGACAAGAATAATCAAAATATTAATCGCATTCGATACAAAATAATACCAAGATAAACCTGATGCAGAAGTATTCAGGAAGAATAAGAAGGTGATCGGGAAAATATACATGATCACTTTCATATTTGGCATACCTTCCTGTTGTGGCTGCTGCATATTTCCTGAAGTCATTACCGTATAAATCAAGATTACAACTGTACAAGCTAATGCAAAAACACTTAAATGGTCTCCTAAGAAAGGAATTTTAAATGGTAATTTAATCAAATCATCATAAGCGGTCAAATCTTTAGCAAACCAGAAACCTTGCCCTCTCAAGTCGATAAAATTCGGAAAGAATCTGAATAATGCATAGAAAATAGGAATCTGTACCAGCGCCGGAAGACATCCCGCCATCTGATTGACACCTGCTTTTCTGTAGATTTCCATAGTTGCCTGCTGCTTTTTCATAGGATCTGCATCCTTGAATTTAGCATTCGCTTCATCAATTTCAGGACGAATTACTTTCATCATGGCACTCAATTTATGCTGTTTATACATAATTGGTGACAAGATTAATTTCACAATAATCGTCATTAAGAAAATTACCCATCCTGCAGATATTCCCCATCCTGCGATAATACTGTATAACCACATGAAGAAATAACGGTTCATTGCTCCGATGAAAGACCAACCTAACGGAAGAATTTCGTCAAAGTTTTTATCGTAAGATTTTAATAATGGTAAATCTAATGGCATAAAGTACCACGTGAAATCCTGATTAAACTCTCCTCCGTTCATGGCAACAAAACCTTCGAAGTTTAATTTTTTCAGATATTCACCTTCTTCAATGGCTTCCTGATTTCCTTTACTTTGCGTGAAACCTGCCTTAGATTCAATTACAGAAGAGAAAAATTGCTGTTTTACACCGATCCAGTTAAGCGTTTCTTTATCTTCCTCCATTGTCGTTCTTCCATCATAATCATAATCCTTATAATTATTAAAAGCATAAGAAAATTCTGAATGCGACTGTTCCTGAGCTCTACCCTTTTCCAGGTTTCTCACCTGATAATCCCAGATAAAATCTGCCTTATTATCAGAAGTTACATTAGATAAACCTTGAGTTCTTACTTTAAAATCTAAAGTATACTGATCTTTAAGCTCAGCTTTCGGGTTATTATTTAAAGTATAAATAAACTGAATCGTTGCTCCGTTATAATTTGCAGTGAGCGTTGCAACATTTCCGTTAACCACCGGAGAGAACACCAAATTTTTGGTATTAACTATTTTTCCTGTTTTATCTTTAAACTGAAAACCGTAGCTCGAATTGTTTTTAGTAATTAAATTAAGCGGAAGATCTGCCTTATCGGTTTTGTGGTCGTAAGCTTTATATTTTAAAAGCTCTACTTTTGAAACCTGCCCTCCCAAACTTGAGAACTCAAGCTTCAGTTCGTTGTTTGCCAAATTGGAAACCTGAATCGAATTCGGAGTTACATTGGGGTTGATGTTGGCTGCCGGAGTAGGCGTTACTGCTTTCTTCGCCTGTTCTGTTTTCTGTTGTTCAGCTTTTACTTTTTCTTCTTCAGCGCTATTTCTTTGGAAATAAAACATGAATCCGAAAAGAACCAAACATAAAACCGCAAAACTGATAATCTGACTTTTATCGAGTCCGTTGTTCTGTTGCATTTTATTTTTATTAAAATTTTTAAATATTTATTTTAAAACATTTCAAATAATTTTAAACTAAAAGCCTGAAATTATCTGAAACATCAAGAAAAATAAGCTGTAAAGATTTATTAAGAAATATCTAAAGATATTTTTAAGCATACCATCTTAAAATTCGCTTGCGAATTCTTAATAATTCTTCTATTCTTAAATGCCTTAGTGTTTTAAAAACTAAAACATAATTACATTTATAGTATTCCTATATTTTAGAGTCGACAAAAATACTGTTTTTTTATCAAAACTCTATACTATAATGTGTTACTATATAATAAACTCAGGCTGAGAATAATCAGTCTGAGTTTATCTATGACGTTTGTAATTTCAGAATTACTTTATTTTCAAACCTTATAGGTTTTTGAAACTTATAAGGTTTCGCAAAACTATAAATCTATCAATTTAATTTTACAATTATTTCGAAGTACAAGCTTTTATAAAGGCTCTGAACAAAGGATGCGGTGTTGCAACCGTACTCTTATATTCAGGGTGATATTGTACCCCGACATAGAACGGATGATCTGGCATTTCTAATGCTTCTACCAATCCTGTTTCCGGGTTTGTACCTGTTGCTAAGAAGCCATTTTTCTCGAATTCTCCGACATAATCACTATTGAATTCATATCTGTGACGGTGTCTTTCGGTAATATTTTTTGAACCGTAGATATCGTTTAGTTTTGAACCGTTCTTCAAAGAACATTTCCACGCTCCAAGACGCATTGTTCCACCTTTATCTACTACATTTTTCTGCTCTTCCATTAAAGAAATTACAGGATGTTCCGTAGAAGTATCAAATTCCATTGAGTTGGCTTTAGAATATCCTAAGACGTTTCTTGCGAATTCAACCGTCATGATCTGCATTCCCAGACAAATTCCCAACATTGGAACTTTATTTTCTCTTGCATATTGAGCGGTAAGCACTTTACCTTCAATTCCTCTGTCGCCAAAACCTGGTGCCACCAAAATACCAGAAACTCCTTCTAAGGATTCTTTGATATTTTCTTTAGTTAAATCTCCACTGTAAACCCATCTTACTTTTACTTCGGTTTCAAGATCTGCACCTGCATGTTTAAAAGCTTCAGCAATAGAAATATAGGAATCCTGAAGAGAAACATATTTTCCGACCAATGCAATTTCAACAGATTTTTTAGGATTCTGGAATTTTTTAAGGAATGTTTTCCAGTCTTTAAGATCCGATTCTTTGTCACTTTTCAGATCTAATTCTTTAAGAACTACATCATCAAAGTTTTGTTTTTGAAGGTACATCGGAACTTCATAAATAGTCTCCAAATCTTTACATTCAATCACATTATCCAAAGGAACGTTACAGAACTGAGCCAGTTTTGCTCTTTGATCTTTAGGAATTTTGTGCTCTGTACGGCAAACCAAAACATCGGCCATAATTCCGCTTTCCATTAACTGACGAACAGAATGCTGAGAAGGTTTTGTTTTTAATTCTCCACTTGAAGCCAAATATGGCAATAAAGTAAGGTGGATTACCATAGAGTTTTTCTCGCCCAATTCCCACTTCAACTGACGAACAGTTTCGATGTAAGGCAAAGATTCAATATCTCCCACAGTTCCGCCGATCTCTGTAATAATGATATCGTAATTCTGTTTCGATAAGATTTTAATTCTACGTTTGATTTCGTTCGTAATATGAGGAATTACCTGAACTGTTTTTCCAAGGAAATCTCCTTTTCTTTCTTTTTCGATGACAGTCTGGTAGATTTTTCCTGTCGTAACGTTGTTGTTTTGAGAAGTCGGCGCATCAAGATAGCGCTCGTAGTGACCTAAATCCAGATCCGTCTCCGCACCATCTTCGGTTACATAACATTCTCCGTGCTCATAAGGATTCAAAGTTCCCGGATCGATATTGATATAAGGATCAAGTTTTTGGATGGTTACATTGAAGCCGCGTGATTTTAGCAGAAGTCCCAGAGAAGCAGAAACGATTCCCTTTCCCAAAGATGAAGTCACACCTCCTGTCACAAAGATGTACTTTGTATTCTTTTTACTCATTAGATTAGGTTTGTGCAAAGTTAGGGGAAAAAGAAATGCAAAGCAATTTTGTTATCATTTTAAATTCTGAATTTAATTTAATTTTAATTGAAACACCAAGTATTTAAAAGAAAAAAGGCTTCCCAAAAAAAACTTCGAGAAACCTTTACCTAAACCAAATTATATATATGAAAATTATTATTTCACTAATTCAAAAAACAAATTAACCTCAACATCTTTTCCAATCCCTGCTCCTGTCGGATCAAATTTAATATTATAATCTAAACGGTTAACCGTAAACTTCGCCTGAAAACCAGCAACCTCTTTTCCCTGTTGGTTTTTTGTAACCCCACCAAAAGTTACCGGAATACTTACTTCTTTAGTAACGTCTTTTATAGTCAATTTACCTTTCAAAGTATAAGTATTATTTTTACCTTTTATTAAAGAACTGCTTTCAAACTGCATAGCTGGGAATTTTTCAGCATCAAAGAAATCTGCGCTTTTCAAATGCTTATCTCTCGGCTCCACTCCCGTATTAATAGATTCAGTTTGAACTGAAAAGTTAAATTTAGCATTATCCAAAGTAGCTCCCGGCGTAGAAACTGTTCCTTCAAATTTATCAAACCTGCCCTGCACAAAGCTGATCCCCATATGCTTGATATTGAAATTCACAGATGAATGCATAGGATCTACTGTCCAAGTAGATTGTGCAAAAGTGATCATGCTTACAAAAGCAAAAACAAAACTTAGTATTATTTTTTTCATTTCTTTTTTAAATTATATTACAAATGTATGCAGCGTTTCTTAATGAATCATTGATCTATGATAAGTTCTTATTTTTGGATGAAATTATTTTCATATAAAATAAATGAGTAAAGAACATCAGAAAAAATACTAGTCCTGAAATTCCATACATCATTATCATTAAAAGATTTTCATTTGTAGAATCTGAAAAATACAAGAATGGATTATTCCCTGAAATTAGTATGAAAAACAAATATATAATCTCAAACAGAATTGCAATCTTCAATATAGAGCCATAACTTCTTTTAAAAATAATTACTGTTACCAAACCTATTCCTGTTATAATCGAACACATGATAAGAATAAATATAGAATACATTCCAAAACTCCCTCCCGGTAATTTCAAAAGCTTAACAGTCGATTCCGTAAACTGAGTATGCAAAAGCGACATGACTACAAAAATCATCAAACTCAAAAAAATATTTTTCATAACTGAAAATTAATCAAAAATTGAAAAGAAATATTCAAAAAAAATTTTGAAATTCGCAGTATGGCAAAACTCAAAACAGCATATTTCTGTCAGAACTGCGGTTCGCAATATCCACAATGGACCGGGCAATGTAAAAACTGCGGCGAATGGAATACTTTAGTAGAAGAAGTTGTAGAAAAAACCTCATCCAAAATACCTCCATTTTCTAAATCAAAACAGCATGTTATTAATATTATTGAGGTTGAAGCGATTGAAGAACCGAGAATAAAAACTCCCTCGGATGAACTCAACAGAGTTTTAGGTGGTGGAATTGTTTTAGGTTCCGTCACATTAATTGGTGGTGAACCGGGAATAGGGAAATCAACATTACTTTTGCAGCTTGCCTTGAAAATGAAAAAGAGAATTTTTTATGTTTCAGGGGAAGAAAGTGCTTCACAGATTAAAATGAGAGCCGACCGTTTAGCCGAAATTAAAAACCCGAACTGTTTTCTTTATACAGAAACTTCGCTGGAAAAAATTCTTCACGAAGCAAAAAAATTAGAGCCCGATTTTGTCATTATCGATTCTATTCAGACCTTACAGTCACAGTTGATAGAAAGTTCTCCCGGAACCGTTTCGCAAATCCGTGAATGTTCCAATGAAATTATTAAATATGCCAAAGAAAACAATGTTCCTGTATTTTTAGTCGGTCATATCACAAAAGACGGACAAATTGCAGGCCCGAAAGTTTTAGAACACATGGTTGATGTAGTTTTGAATTTTGACGGGGACAGAAACCATCTTTTCAGGTTGCTAAGAGCCAATAAAAACCGTTTTGGTTCAACCTCAGAAATTGGCATCTATGAAATGATTTCACAAGGCTTAAAGGAAATTAAAAATCCATCGGAAATTTTAATTACTAAAAAATCTGAAGAACTTTCCGGAAATTCTGTTGCCGTAACTTTAGAAGGAAACCGACCGATGCTTTTAGAAATCCAGGCTCTGGTAAGTACGGCAGTTTACGGAACTCCGCAGAGAAGCTGCACCGGTTTCGATTCAAAAAGGCTGAATATGTTATTGGCCGTCCTTGAAAAGCGTGCAGGTTTTCAATTGGGCGCAAAAGATGTTTTCCTCAATATTACAGGCGGAATTAAGACTGATGATCCTGCTCTGGATCTTGCTGTTGTTGCCTCTATTCTTTCTTCCAATGAAGATATTGCCATTTCCGAGCATTATTGCTTTGCCGGAGAAATTGGTTTAAGCGGAGAAATTCGTCCCATTGCACAAGCCGAACAAAGAATTACAGAAGCCGAAAAACTGGGCTATGAGAAAATTTTTATTTCTAATTTAAATAAACTTCCCAAGAAAAAATTCGGAATCAAGATTGAAGAAGTGAGCAAAGTAGAGGATTTTCATGAAAGACTTTTTTAATTAAATTGATATTAAAAACTTTATATTTACAAAACAAAACTCTTAACCTCACATGATTATGAAAAATAGCATTATTCTTTTTATGTTATTTTGCAGCATTACCTTTTTTGCTCAGAACAAAATATTTCAGAATACGATTAATGATAATAATCTTGAAGAGCAGCAAAAGCTTAATAAAAATTTAGCGTCGACTTATATGCTGACGAAATATTATACTCAATCTTTATTTAATATAAAATCTGATCTTGAAATAAATTTACCCAGCGACAGAATCATCAAGGCAAAATTTTCAAAGTCTTTTCTGTATAGTAACAAATCTGAATCTTCTGTTTTCACTATCGAAAACGAGCCAAAATCTGAACTTGTTCTTTCAAAGGCAGAAAACGCAATTACGGGGATGTACACATCAGTTTCAGGAGAAAAAATAATTTTTCATCAGCTTGACAGCAATCTGTTTGCAGTTTCGGTAGTAAGCGAATCAGCTTTAATCAATAAAGATGCAACAACAGATTTCATTTTGAACGAATCTTCTGTTTCACAAAAGGTTAATTCTAATATTTGCTTAGAATCTACTGCGATTTGCCCTGCAACCACCATTGATGTACTTATTGTTTACACTTCTGCAGCAAGAGCATCTTGGGGCGGTGTTGCACAAAGCAACTCTTTTGTAGCAACGGCAATTACAAATTTTAATACGGCGCTGATTAATTCTGGCGTTACAAACACTTCCATTAATCTTGTATATTCGGGGGAGATCATTTATACAGAGTCAGGAGATATTTATACAGATTTACCAAGGTTCAGAAATAATAATGATGGATTCATGGATGATGTTCATAGCTTAAGAACCACATACGGAGCCGATCTTTGTGCTCTTGTTACCGCTACGCCCACCAACATTTGCGGGTTAGGATATTTGAACTCTAACCCGACTAACTATACAGCCAACAGTGCGTTTACCGTAACATTATTCAATTGTGTTGTTTCCAATTACAGTTTAGCACACGAAATGGGGCACAATATGGGGCTTAATCACGACTGGTATGTTTCATCTTCTACAACGCCTTGTGAAAATCATCACGGATACATCAACCAGACATCAATAAGTTTAGGAACTTCAAGCTTGCCTTCGCAACGATGGAGAACAATCATGGCGTATAATAATGAGTGTGCAGACTCCGGATTTTCTTGTACAAGAATAAACAGATGGGCGAATCCGAATGTAAATTTCAATTCTGAACCTACCGGAATTGCAACGGGAAACATCAATCCTTCTAATGAAGCCTTTGGTTTTGCCCGTTTTGCCTGTGTCGTTTCTCAATTTATGCCGACTGCCAATCTGGGAACGTTTGAAATAAAAAATCAGAACATCACAGATTTTACTGTATTTCCGAATCCTGCAAAAGATGAAATCAATATATGGATTAAAAATGATGAAATTTATTCTTTCAAAGTAATCAATGCTTTAGGACAGATCGTTCTGATGACTGATAAAAAAAGTATTAATCTGCAAGGTTTGCCTTCAGGAGAATATTTCCTGAGCGTTTATTCGGATAAAAATTCTTTTGTGGGAAGTAAAAAGTTTATTAAAAAATAAAAATATTTACTTTAAAATTGTAAATTAATCCTCCTTAAAAATAATTTCGGAGGATTTTTTTGTTTTTAAATTCTAAATTGCAGTATGAACTATCTCGCCCACTCGTTTCTTTCTTTTTCTGACGGACAAATTGTCGGACAGTTTTTGGAAGACTTCATCCGAAACAAAGAACGTTTTTCTTTTCCGAAAGAAATTCAGGACGGAATTACGATGCACCGAGCAATTGATACGTTTACCGATTCTCATCCTGCAATTCATGAAGCAAAAAAAGTTTTCAGTCCGCTTGTGAGATTATATGCAGGAGCTTTTGTAGATGTTTCGATGGATTATTTTCTGGCGACCGATTTTTCTTTAAACTCATTAAAAGGCTGGAAAGAACATTCATTAAAAGTGTACCGTGTTTTGAATGAAAACAAGCAATTTCTTCCTGAAAACTTCAAAAGAATGCTTGCAAAAATGGAACACGACGACTGGCTATTCAATTATCGTGAAGATTGGGGAATTAAATTCAGCATTCAGAATGTTTTGAATAAGGCGAAATATTTAGATAAAGACATTCCTGTTTTTCAGGCATTTTTAGACAACAAAGACATTTTGCAGAAATGTTATGATGATTTTTTTCCTGATTTATTAGCACATGCAAAAGCAGAAAATGTATTTTTACAATTAGAAAAATAGCTTAAAATTGCTGATATAAATATCTATTGGGATACGTTAGTTTTTCACTTTTCCTTTCTCCATCAACAATAATATGAACGATGTTGATCTGATCATCAAACAGATTGTATAAAAAACTTACGGCAGCTTCAATTTTTTTCGGATTTGAGACAGATTCAGATTCTAAATAAACATTTACAGACTCGCTGTCTTCTTCATAGCCTACAAAGTTGACTTTTAGAAATTGATTATTGGTTTTCAGCTTAAAATATTCTGAACAGTAGTTTTTTAAAGCCTCATTAAGTTGAGGTTTGTATTTCGGGTCATTAAAATGAAAAGACTTACCATATTTTTTAGATAATCCGTTTTCTAAATCATCAAGAAAAAACCTTCCGGTAATCTCAAAATTTTTAGATTTCGAATTGTAATTCATTTCTACTGAACCAACATGATAAGGATGTTTTTTGCTGAATGAACTTAAAAAAAACAGAGAAATAATAAAAAAGATAAAATATTTTTTCATCTCAGCAAATCAATAATTTTTTCAGGATTTTGTCTCATATCAAAGAATAGAAGAATACGTATTTTGTTTTCATTTTCTTTTCGGAAATACATTCTTGCGTGTTTTTTACCGATTAATGCAGAACGAATATCTTTTGAATATCTTTGAAATTGATTAAACTTTCCATTCTTCAAATCTAAAGTCACTTTATTCACATCCTGAAGTAAACTCACGATTTGTTTGTTAGTCCAAGTCATTTCAAGAAACTCTATTTGATTTCTTAAAGTAAGCTGAGCTATTTTTGAGAATTCAATCTGCATATTTCTTCGTCAACATATTTAAGAAATTGTTCTTCAGAAACCATATCTTTCTCTTCAAGACGATCTGCATAATCTGCAAGTTTATCAATAAACCATTTTGGCGTTCCATCTTCATAAAATTCTTCCTCTTGCACAGAAACAGATTTCACTCCTTTTAGTTTTTCTAAAAGTTGCTTGATAAAAGCAAAATCCTCAGAATTTTCAAGTTCTATATTCACAATCATGACATCGAAATTTATACAAAGTTAAAATAAATTTTGTATCATCGCATTTCCTTAAAATTATTAGAAATGCAGGATTTTTTATTCTATCTGAATCTCGGTTGGGAACATATTATCTCATTGGACGCTTTGGATCATCAACTTTTTGTGCTGGCTTTAATTGCTATTTATTCTTATTCCGATTGGAAGAAAATTTTGGTTTTGGTAACAGCTTTTACGATTGGACACTCGGTAACTTTAGCCTTAAGCATTTTAGATGTCGTAAGAGTTCCTTCTGCATGGGTAGAATTTCTGATTCCTTTGACGATTGTTTTAACTTCACTTGGTAATATTTTAATGAAAAGTAAGAAGCAGTCACAAAATAACATCAATTATTATTTAGCCTTATTTTTTGGCTTGATCCATGGGATGGGTTTTGCCAATACTGCAAGAGTGATGATCGCCAAAAGCCAGAGCATCGCATTGCCGCTTTTAGGGTTTAATATTGGCTTGGAAGTCGGGCAAATTGTGATCGTTCTTGGTATTTTAGTTTTACTTTTTGTCCTTTTAAATATATTTAAAGTCAACAAAAAAGACTGGGTTTTATTTGTGTCATCGGGAGTTTTTGCGCTTTCATTAAAAATGACCTTAGAACGACTTCCATTCTAAAAAAATCTGATATATTTTCAACGACTTATTATTATATTTGAATATTATTAAATCATCCTAAATGAAATTTACAATTTCTGCACTTTCAGTTCTTTTTTTCACAGGCGTTTTTGCCCAAAACATTCAGAATAATCCGGGAAGCAATCACGGAAACCGTTTTGAGCAGCTGGGAACAATTCTCCCGACTCCGAATGTTTACAGAACAGCTTCCGGAGCTCCTGGACAAGCGTATTGGCAGAACAGAGCAGATTATGACATCGTGGCATATCTTGATGAAGATAAAAGAAATTTGAAAGGTTCAGAAACGGTAACTTATCACAACAATTCTCCGGATGATTTGGATTATATCTGGCTTCAATTAGACGAAAACCAACAGTCGACGGTAAAAAAAGCAGATTATCAGTTCTCTTCTACCCTGCCAAAATCTTTAAATGACGAGCAAGTGAAAGTTTCAGAATTGCCTGTAAAAGATAATGGATATGGTGTAAATCTTGAAAAAGTAACCGATGCTTCAGGAAATCCTTTAAAATACACGGTCAATAAAACGATGATGCGTATTGATCTGCCTAAAGTTTTAAAAAAAGGTGAAAAATTCATTTTCAAAATCGATTGGAATTACAATATTCCCAACCGAATAAAAATGGGAGGTCGTGGCGGTTATGAAAATTTTGCTGAAGACGGAAACGACCTTTACACAATTACCCAATGGTTTCCGAGAATGTGTGTCTACAGTGATTTTCAAGGATGGCAGAATCATCAGTTTACAGGAAGAGGAGAATTTGCTTTAGTTTTCGGAAATTATAAAGTCTCGATAAATGTTCCTGCAGACCATGTGATCGGAGGAACAGGAGAATGTAAAAATTATGAACAGGTTTTAAGTTCAGAACAATTAGCGAGATATAAAAAAGCTCAGACTTCAAACGAACCTGTAGAAATTGTCACTTTGGATGAAGCTAAAAAAGCAGAAAAAAATCATTCAAAACAAAGAAAAACATGGGTTTTTGAGGCAAAAGATGTAAGAGATTTTGCCTGGACGGCTTCAAGGAAGTTTGTTTGGGACGCAATGGGTGTTACCATCCCTGAAAACAATAATAAAGTAATGGCAATGAGTTTCTATCCTAAAGAAGCTTATGGTTTGTACAGAAAATATTCTACGAAAGCGGTTGCGCATACGATAAAAACATATTCTGAATTTACGATTCCTTATCCTTATCCGGTGGCGCAGTCTGTGGAAGCTTCCAATGGGATGGAATATCCGATGATCTGCTTCAATTTCGGAAGAACGGAAAAAGACGGAACGTATTCCGAAGGGGTCAAAAACGGGATGATAGGAGTAATCATTCATGAGGTAGGGCACAACTTTTTCCCGATGATCATCAATTCAGACGAAAGACAATGGAGCTGGATGGATGAAGGATTAAACACATTTACCGAATATTTAACGGAAGAAAAATGGGATAACAAATTCCCTTCAAAACGTGGTCCGGCCTGGACGATCGTTGATTACATGAAACTCCCGAAAGATCAATTGGAACCCATCATGAGCAATTCTGAAAATATTATTCAGTTTGGTCCGAATGCTTATGCAAAACCGGCGACAGGTTTAAATATTCTTCGGGAAACGATTATGGGAAGAGAACTTTTCGATAAAGCTTTTAAAACCTATTCTAAAAGATGGGCATTCAAACATCCTGAACCCGCAGATTTTTTCAGGACAATGGAAGATGCAAGTGGTGAGGATCTCGACTGGTTCTGGAGAGGATGGTTCTACGGAACAGATCCTGTAGATATTTCCATTGATAAAGTAACCGTTGCCAATCCTGATTTTGAAGTTACAGCTTCTTCAACCGAAGAAAAATATAAAGTTGAAAAACCTTTGCAAAATGAGTTTGAAGACATTTCGAAAATCAGAAATAAAGAAGATAAAACAATTAATTTCGAAGTAGAAAAAGACAAAGACCTTCAGGATTTTTATTACCGTTATGACCGAGGTCAGGAGAAAGTTGACACCAATAAAGAATTTTCATTAAAGTCTGAACCAAATGCTGCCTTAGACAAAAAAGAAAAGGAGAAATTCAAAAATATTAATGCTTATCAAATTGATTTTGTGAACAAAGGCGGATTAGTGATGCCTATTATCCTTGAATTCACCTTTGAAGACGGTTCAAAATTAAGAGATAGAACTTCAGCACAAATCTGGAGGCACAACGAAAAGAAAGTTTCGAAAACTTTTTATTTCGATAAAAAATTAAAATCAATTCAGCTTGACCCGATGAGAGAAACGGCGGACATTGATACATCAAACAATTTCTGGAACAACGACGGCGGCTCTTCCGAAACCTCAAAATTCCAGGTATTTAAAGAAAAACAGAAAGCTACAGTAAGAGGCGGCTCCAACGGAAAGGTAAATCCGATGCAGGCTGCAGGAAAGAAAAACTAAACAATCTATCAGAATAAACATGAAAAAATCCATTATACTGTTATTTATCTTTTCATTCTCTTTTGTTTTTTCCCAAGAAGATGTCTACTTCGGTAAAAAGCCCTCTGTAGCGGCAGAAATCATCATGGAGAACGGTGATGTAAAAACCGGTTATCTACAAAATTTTCAGAATCCAAGATTCGTACATGCAGACATGCTATTGTTGGGAAATATTGAGAAAAAGCTGAGATTTGAAATTGATGAATTCAAGTTTAAAGAAGAGCAATCTTCAGCCATTGAAAAAATTGGTATAAACGATATTAAGAGAATTATCATTCTCGACAAAAAAGACGGTTCTGAGAAACTTGTTTATGACAAAATGAAGCTTAAAACAATTAATGTAAAAGGTGAAATTATTGATGTTAACAAAACAGTTATTTTACCTTTAGAACAGGAAGGAAAAGCAAATCTTTACGGAATAAACATTGTTTTCACCCAGAATAACAGATATACAAACAACATTTATCTGCCGTATATGAAAAAACCAGATGAAGAATATGGATATGTCGTCATTGATCTTAACAGAGTAAATTTCTTCAACTTAGGGAAAATTGATGATAAGTTGAAGAAAGCAATTTATGAAGTAACGAAAGATTGTATTCCTTTTGCAGACAATTTAGATAAACGCATAAAAGAATTTGAAGATGATGTAAAAACCGCAAGAAAAGAAGGCTTTGAAAAAAAGAAAGAATTAAGAAAATTAGCCAAAAACAGAGGAGAAGGTTTTGATGCAATGAAAATTGACTATGAATATGCCAGTAAACCTTACATGGATCTTCTTGACGAATACGAGCAAAAATGCAGAAAATAAAATACAGGCTTCCTAAATTCAGGAAGCTTTTTTTCTGCCAAAATTTCACACTTCCCCTCAAAAGTCTGCCAAAATTTTTAAATAAGCTTCTTGGCATACAATTAGCGAAAGACTACACAGAAATAATTAAAAAATTAAATATATTATGTCAGTAAACTTTAAACCATTAGCAGACAGAGTTTTGATCGAGCCGATCGCTGCAGAAACTAAAACAGCTTCAGGTATTATTATTCCGGACACCGCAAAAGAAAAACCACAGGAAGGTACAGTAGTAGCAGTTGGACCAGGGAAAAAAGATGAGCCAACAACTGTAAAAGTGGGTGACAAAGTTCTTTACGGGAAATATTCAGGTTCTGAATTGAAACTGGAAGGAAAGGATTATTTAATTGTAAAAGAAGGAGATCTTTTAGGAATAATTGGCTAATAGCTTTTTGCTTCTGGCAGATGGCTTTCCAGTATTGAAAATAGTAAAATGAGAGATTTTAAAAAGTTTGAAGTTTGGCAATTAAGCCACCAATTAACTTTAAAAATTTATAAAACCAGTCAAAGTTTTCCAAAGGAAGAAATTTTTGGATTGACCTCTCAAATCAGAAGATCATTTGCTTCTATCGGGTATAATATCTCGGAAGGAAGCGGAAGAAATTCAGATAAAGAATTTGCTAATTTTATCAATATTGCTTTAGGATCATCCAACGAAGCCGAAAACCAATTAATTCTCTCCAGAGATTTACAATATATATCAGAGGAGAAATTCCAAATTCTTCAACAAGAATTAATCATACTTAAAAAGAAGCTTGTTGCTCTTTGGAACAGGCTTAACGGAAATTAAAATCAAATTATAAAATCAAACTACGAATCGCTAAGGCCAAAAGCCAAAAGCTATTCGCCAAAAGCTTAAAACAATGGCAAAAGAAATAAAATTCGATATTGAATCAAGAGACGCTTTAAAAAGAGGGGTTGATGCATTGGCTAATGCAGTAAAAGTAACTTTAGGACCAAAAGGTAGAAACGTGGTAATCGAAAAATCTTTCGGTGCACCTCACGTAACGAAAGACGGTGTTTCTGTTGCAAAAGAAATCGAACTTGAAGACAGAGTAGAAAACATGGGAGCGCAGATGGTAAAAGAAGTGGCTTCCAAAACCAATGATATTGCAGGAGACGGTACAACTACCGCTACTGTTTTGGCACAAGCTATCGTAAGAGAAGGTCTTAAGAACGTAGCTGCTGGTGCAAACCCAATGGATTTAAAAAGAGGAATCGACAAAGCGGTAACTGCAGTTGTTGAAAATCTAAAATCTCAATCTAAAACGGTTGGAGATTCTACAGAAATGGTGAAACAAGTTGCTTCAGTTTCTGCTAACAACGACGAAACCATCGGATCTTTGATCGCTGAAGCTTTCGGAAAAGTAGGTAAAGAAGGTGTTATCACTGTAGAAGAAGCTAAAGGTATCGATACAACTGTTGATGTTGTTGAAGGTATGCAGTTTGACAGAGGTTACCAATCTCCATATTTCGTAACGAATCCAGAAAAAATGGTTGCTGAGGTAGAAAATCCTTACATCCTTTTAGTAGAGAAGAAAATTTCTTCAATGAAAGAATTACTTCCGGTTCTTGAACCAATTGCTCAAGGTGGAAAATCTTTATTAATTATTTCTGAAGAAGTTGAAGGGGAAGCTTTGGCAACTTTAGTGGTAAACAAATTAAGAGGTTCTCTTAAAATTGCAGCGGTAAAAGCTCCAGGATTCGGAGACAGAAGAAAAGCTATGTTGGAAGACATCGCAATCCTTACAGGAGGTACAGTTATTTCTGAAGAGCAGGGTTTCACTATGGAAAACATTACGTTGGATATGTTGGGAACTGCTGAGAAAGTATCAATCGATAAAGATAATACTACAATCGTAAACGGTGGTGGTGAAGAAAGCAAAATCAAAGGAAGAGTGGCACAGATCAAAGCTCAGATGGAAACCTCTACTTCTGATTACGATAAAGAAAAATTGCAGGAAAGATTGGCTAAATTAGCAGGTGGTGTTGCCGTTCTTTATGTAGGTGCAGCTTCTGAAGTTGAAATGAAGGAGAAAAAAGACAGAGTAGATGATGCACTTCACGCTACAAGAGCAGCGGTTGAAGAAGGTATTGTTGCAGGTGGTGGTGTTGCTTTGGTGAGAGCTATTGCTGCTTTGGAAAACCTTACAGGAATCAATTCTGATGAGTCTACAGGGATCAAAATCGTGAAAAGAGCGATCGAAGAACCATTGAGACAAATCGTTGCTAACGCAGGAGGTGAAGGTTCTGTAATTGTTGCTAAAGTTGCAGAAGGAACTGCAGATTTCGGGTACAACGCTAAAACTGACGAGTATGTAAACATGCTTGAAGCAGGTATCATCGACCCTACGAAAGTAACAAGAGTTGCCCTTGAAAATGCAGCTTCTGTTTCTGGAATGCTTCTTACGACTGAGTGTGTAATCACTGAAGTGAAAAAAGACGAGCCAGCTATGCCAATGGGTGGTGGAATGCCGGGAATGATGTAACGCGGCGTGTCGCTGAGACAATATTTTTTAAAACCGTTCAGATTTTTCTGGGCGGTTTTTTGTTGGATTCAATATAGTAAAGAAGTTTCTTTGAAGCTTTAACTTTTATATTTAAATTTGATAAACTAATAACAACTTTAATATGCCAAATTATGTATACAAAGCTATTTTAAAATCCGAAATTGAAAAATTTTGTCATGAATTTTCAAATACCTCAAGAGAAGTATTTTATAATGATGAAGTTGGAAGAATTTTTCATAATGCAGAATATGGCAAATATCGAGAACGAATTGTAAAACAGTTTTTAAGGTTTGTAATTCCTAAAAGATTAGATATTAATTCAGGCTTTGTATTGACATCTAATAATGAAATAAGTACTGAATGTGATATTATAATATATGATCAAAACTCCACTCCTCTGATCCAAGATTCAGAAAAACAAAATTTTTACCCTGTTGAAACTGTCGTGGGAATCGGAGAAATTAAATCTACTTTGAATAAAACAGATTTGAAAATCGCATTAAATAAACTTGCCAGAAATAAATCACTTCGCAAATCGGTTAATAGTTCTAATACAACGATAAGGAGAGAAGCGACAGGAAATTTTGATCTAAAAATGCATCCCGCAGATAATATTTTTTCTTTTTTAGTTTGCGAAAAACTAGATTTTAACATTGATAATTTTAACATAAATGAATTGTATGATAATGATATAGATTTTTATTTAAAACACAATTTATTATTGAGTATTAAAGACGGTATTTTTTTACACAGATATAATTTCAGAGGAGAATTAAAGCTTGGATTGTATCCAACTCAACAGAGCGAAATGGTATGTATACAGATTGATGATGATGGAATGAGTGCTCTTGAGATCTTTTCACACTATATGTTTATGGGAACTTCAACAGCTACAATATATTACCCTGATCTCATTCAATACCTCTAAATTCTCCCAGCTCCTCAAAGTCTCCCGACTTTGAGGCATTAAAACAAATTCCAAAACATGAACAAACTCCAAATTATAACAACCTTACTCGTATTTATTTTCCTAACTAACTGCAAAAACTCAGAAACCATGAAATACAAAGTCGGTCAAGAGTGGAATTATAAAACTCGCAAAGGAGAAGAAAACTCTACTCTGAAAATTTTAAAAATAGAAGAATATCCAAAACATGGAAAGGTCATTCATATTTCAATTGGTGGATTGAAGGTGGGAAATCCTGATGTGGAAAAAGGTTTTGCAAATGAATTTACGCACATTCCAATTTCTGAAATAGCATTAGATAAAAGTGTTACTAAATTAAAAAATGAAAAAGTCAAACTGCCCGACTCTATTGATGGATATTCTTATTGGAAAAAAGAATTTGACCAGGGAATTGCCGGTATATTTTCAATCTCAGTTTATGAAATTGTAGATTTAATGGAAGAATCAATCATCACTAGAAATGGTGTTATTGAATAGATTACATTATTTTAATGTGCTCGATGTCGCGGATTTCCAATCCATGACTTTTCCCTATATTTAAAAAATATTTCTCCACACAGGAAATCAATTAAACCAAACCTCAACGTCATTGAAAACAAAATTATTCCTCATTTCACTTTTCGGTTTATGTTTAGCCAATGCGCAAATCCTAAACTTTAAACATCTTTCGGATATGTCTATGCGCAGAGGAGCTGTAACCAGTGCCATTGCAGGTGACAATATCTATGTGAGCAATGGGTATAAAGATTCGGATGGCAATGCTACAATTATTGAGAAATACAGCATTAAAGATAACCGTTGGAGTGTCATTAACTCCAGTCTGGTTCCTAAAAGATTTGCCAATTCGGAGACTTACAATAATAAAATTTATATTTTTAACGGTTGGGGAAACAGCCATCTTGAAATTGTGGATCTTGAAACTCATAAAGTAACAAAGGGAGCTGTCAATCGTGCCTATACAGGAAATGCAGGTTCTGCCATCCATAACGGAAAAATATATGTATTCGGCGGCAGTGGGCTAAATAATGCTGCCACCACAGTATTTTCTGACAGATTTCAATATTACGATATTGCTTCAGATACATGGAATCCGTTACCGAATATGCCAACTGCCAGAGAAACAAGAGGCAAAATTGTGAATGATAAGCTGTATGTCATTGGTGGTTTTAACGGTACATCATCTCGTCTGGTCAACGTATTCGATCTCAATAAAAATGAGTGGACTGAGCAATATACGATGCCTGCCGCGATATCCGGTCATTCATTAGCGGTTTCCGGTAATAAGATTTTCATTGCAGGCGGTTATAATAATCAGAATTTCTTGGCCTACTTTGATACAGAAACCAATACGTTGCATCGGTTATCATCCAATATGATTCCCAGACGACATGCTGCTGCGGAAATATATAACAATAAATTATACATCATGGGTGGAAGTACAGCATCCTCAACCAAATCAGCGATTAAAAGCATTCAGGTTGCGGATATTAGCGAAGAAGCACTTTCCTCTCGTGGCCAATCAAATTAAAAACAGATATTCATCAAATAATAGAATACCGCTCTTTAATTAATAGAGTTTTTTCTTTATTCCAAATCAAAGACTTTTCATTAATTTTATAATACCAAACTATAAAATATCATGAATCTAAAAACATTAATGACACACACCGCTCAGTACAACAACTGGGTAGTCAACAAGTACATCGACTGGCTTTCGACAAAGTCCGATGAACAGCTTAATCAGGAAGTTATTTCAAGTTTTCCGACCATCCTGAAAACATTGCATCATATTTGGCAAACGCAGGAATATTGGTGGAGCCACATTGGAGAAAATGATGATTTTGATTTTGAAAAAATCTCTGCAACTATCGACAAAGAAGGAATTTTCAACGGCATCAGAAACAATTCAAAAAAATTGGTGGATTATGTCGAAAGTTTATCCGAAGAAGACCTTGCAAAAAATGTAAAAATCGAATCTCAATGGTTTCAGTGTGATTTTTCAAAGTATGAATATATTCAGCACATTGTTTTGCACGGAACGTATCACAGAGGACAAATTGTAACGATGGGACGAAATGTCGGAATCACCGATGCCCCAATGACCGATTATAACTTTTGGAATATTTATAAAGATTCTGAGGTGACAGTAGGTTAATTAAATATGATTTAAATATTCAAACCGTTTAGAATTCTGAGCGGTTTTTTATATTTTTACGACAAAATCATTATTGATGAAACAAAGATTAATCTTTCTTTTTCTTTTGATATGTAGTTTGCTAATTGCTCAACATTTTCCTTTTAAAAATGAGAATAAATTTGATACTAAAGAATACAAAAGAATTCGAGATTCGTTGATTACCAATCCTCAAAAAAATACATCTCAGACTGTACAAGAAAATAGTATCTTTTACGATACTCACGATGGAACAAATATCATCATGCAATACAATAAAGATGGCGGTCTTTTACAGATAACCAAAGGCTCTTATTGGATTCTCTATAGTTATTTTGATAATCTGCAATTACGATCAAAAAAAGAAAATATAAGTCGGCATTATTCAACAGGTATTTGGAAAGAATTTGACGAAAATGGAAAATTGCTGAAAGAAGAAGATATGGATATAATGCATGATGACAGACCCGAGTATATTGACAAGAAAATAAAGCTTATAAGCATAAGAGAAATTGCCACAAAACTCAATGCTACTTTTCAAAAAAACATGTTCAACGATATTAATTTTTTTGATTTAAGACCTTTCATTGATGACAAAACAGGTAAATGGGTATATCGAATATTATTTACAGATAAAACAAAAGAGAACACTCTTCTATTTTTCGATTATGATGCCCATAATGGGAACTTTATAACGAAAAATTTAATTACAATACCAGAGGGATTTGAATGGCATTAAATTTATTCCTGCTTAAAACTGACACATCCGCTTAAGCAAAAATCGTTTTTATATTCCATACTCAAAACTATTCATTCCAAGAGCGGTTTTCCAATTTAAAAACAAATTCCTAAGTTTACAAGTTGTTCCAACCCTAAAAAAACTCCCACAATGGAAAACAAAAAAGACGAACAGGTTCTTGATAACGGCCCATTTTATCACGGTACAAAGGCTGATCTTCAGATCGGAGATTTGCTGAATGCAGGATTCGGATCGAATTATCATTCTGAAATCATCATGAATCATATCTACTTTACGGCGTTACAAAACGGAGCCGGTTTGGCTGCCGCACTGGCAAAAGGTGATGGTCGCGAAAGAATTTATATCGTAGAACCGACAGGTAAATTTGAAAATGATCCCAATGTAACCGACAAAAAATTTCCGGGAAACCCTACCCGATCTTATCGCAGCACTGAACCTCTCAAAATTGTCGGTGAAATAAAAGAATGGATCAGACTAACGGATGAAGAACTTCAAAACTGGAAAGAAAGGATAGCAAAACTTCATGAAAATCCGGATGCCGAAATAATCAATTAATTTTAGTTGATAGTTGATGGTTTTTAGTTGGTTGCTAAGACAATATCTAATCACATTTCAGTTATAATTAAATATGAAAAAAATAATTCTGGATCTTGCCACCACTTTAGATGGGTTTATAGAAGGACCAAACGGAGAAATCGATTGGTGTATTATGGATGATGACATGAATTTTGATGGTTTTCTTTCAAACATTGATTCCATTTTCTATGGAAGGGTAAGTTACGATTCTTGGGGAAATTATCAACCCGATGAAAATGCAGGTTCCGAAGAAATCAATCTTTGGGAAACCATTCATTCAAAAAATAAATTCGTATTTTCAAGTCAGGAAAGAGAAGATCAGAATGCAACTTTTATTAATTCTGATATTGCAGAAAAAGTTACAGAAATAAAACAACAAGAAGGAAAAGACATTTGGCTTTACGGTGGCGCAAGTCTTATTAAAACTTTTATTGAGCTAAATTTAATTGATGTTTACAGAATCTCTCTTCATCCGGTTGCGTTAGGAAGCGGGAAACCTTTATTTGAAGATTTGAAAAGCAGGCTAAATTTAAAGCTATTAAAAACCAATATTTTCAAATCAGGAGTTGTACAATTGATCTACGAACCTCTAAAATAAAAGCATGCAAAGCAAAAATTTCGAAAGGGTTTACAAAATGTCATTTGCCGGAGTTTACCCACACTATATTGAAAAGGCAGAAAAGAAAGCGCGCACGAAGGAAGAAGTGCACGAAATTATTTTCTGGCTGACTGGCTACAATGAAAAAAGCTTTCAGAAAATTCTGGAAAACAAAACCAGTTTTAAAGATTTTTTTGAACAAGCTCCGAAGATCAATCCCAATGTTTCATTGATCAAAGGGGTAATCTGTGGTTATCGTGTAGAAGAAATCGAAGACGAACTTATGAGAAACATCCGTTATCTTGATAAGCTGATCGATGAACTGGCAAAAGGTAAAGCAATGGAAAAGATTTTAAGGAAATAAAATCATGATGCTATTTCAAAAGAATTTTTAAATTTTAATACGATGGCAAAACCCAACAAAACCACCGAAACACAAGTAAATGTAAGTGATTTTATCAATTCTTATGTAGAGCAGGATCAAAAAAAAGCCGACAGTTTCGAGTTGATTAAACTCATGAGCAAATGGTCTGGCTTTGAGCCTAAAATGTGGGGGCCAACCATTATCGGATTTGGCATCTATCATTACAAATATGCAAGCGGACACGAAGGTGATATGCCACTCATCGGTTTTTCACCCCGCAAAGCAGAATTTTCATTGTACGTTCATTCTCCAACTGAAGACAACCAACATTTATTGGATGATTTAGGTAAATTTAAAATGGGGAAAGCCTGTATTTACGTGAAAAAGTTATCTGACATTAATGTTGATGCATTAGAGAAAATCTGCAAAACCACCATTGCGTATCTCAACGAACATCATGAATGCGCTTGCAGAGAAAAATAATGCATCTGCCTAAATAATTTTCTTCATTTTGACAACCAACATCATGGAAAACATACTATTTCAAGATTATAAAGACTCGGGTTATATCTATTTAGAAAATTATTTTTCTGAAGAAGATTTAAAAGATCTGGAATTAATCTTACATAAATTCCACGATAACTGGTTGAAAGAAAATGAAAAACATTATCAATCAGGGTTAATCAACAGTCATAGTCTTACTTCAAGCAAATTCATTACGCAAGACGAGCGGATGGAGATTTTTAAATTCATTGTTCAGGATAAAATTTCAGAGATTGTTCGTTCACTATTTCCCGAAAAAGCTATATTTCTGAATACACAGCTGTTCTTTGATCCATTTAATAAAAATCAGAACAATTATTGGCATCGTGATATTCAGTACACCGGAATGAGTATCGACGAACAAAAAGAAAAAATCAAAACACAAAACGTTATTCATTTCAGAATTCCTTTGCAACCTGAAATAGGAATTGAGCTTATTCCAACCACACACAAGAACTGGGATTTGCAGGAAGAAGAGGAAATAAGACTTTCATTAAACGGAAGAAAACCAAATGACAATCTTCAGCGAGGAAAAACAGTCAGCCTAAATCGTGGCGACCTGTTAATTTTTTCCGCCAACATGATTCACAGAGGTTTGTACGGAAATTACCGTTTTGCTTTCGACGTAATTTTCTGTGACGACACCCCTGAATTTCGGACTTTTATTGATTTTAAAAATCATCCGACTCAAGATGAATTGGAATTTTTAAATTCTGAACTTTTCTGATGTAATATCTACCAATCGTGAATTGTCTTTAAGTTAATTTAAACAAAGTCTTTTCCGATTATGAAATACAAATTACTGATCATTTTTTTCATCGCATTTTTTTCTAATGCATTTGCTCAGGAAGCAGAAAAAGTAACTTTTAAAGACAGCAATAATTTTTATTATAGAATTGTACCTGAAGGAAAACCTCAAGGAATGATCGTTGTTTTACCGGGAGGAGGCGAAAATGCAGAAAGAGTAATGAATCAAATTTACCTGGATGAATTAGCTTATGCAAAAGACATAGTAGTTCTGTTTACAAATTGGGAAGAAGACGGAGATTTCTTTTACAATGCCGATCAAAAATTTTTAGACAGAATTGTTAAAGATAATGTTGAAAAATATGACATTCCAAAAAACAAAATTTCTATTGGCGGACTTTCTGGCGGCGGAATGTTAGCAATCACTTATGCAGAAAGAGCTGTTAGAGACAAAAATACATACTTCGTTCCGAGTTCAATTTTTGCTATCGATCCGCCACTCGATTATGAAAATATGTATTACAGGCTTGAAAGAGATATTGAAAGAAATTTTTCTGATGCTGCTGTGAATGAAGCAAAAATGTTCAACAAAGAATTAGTCGCTGCAATTGGAACTCCCGATAAAAACAGAGATAAATATTTAAAAGAATCCATGTTCACCTATCGAGACAAAGATGGTGGAAATGCAAAATATTTAATGAATATTCCAATCTTAATGTATACTGAAGCCGGCATTATGTGGCAAATGAACAATAGAGGAAGGAATATTTATGACCTCAACTGTGCTGATATTACAGCAATGATGAATTTACTAAAATTAAGAGGCCACAAAAACGCCGACCTTATTATTACGAATGATCGTGGGATAAGACCCGAAGGTTTCAGACATCCTCATTCCTGGAGCATTATGGATTCTGAAGAATGCTTAAACTGGATTTTAAAGCATTTTAATTAAGGTTTTTAGTTATGGTATAATGAGCGTTGAAGCGTGATGCCATTTTCCAATTTATCCCAGTGTTGTTCAAATTACAAGTTTATAGGTATCTTAAAGTCTTCACAACTTTCATCACCCAACTTCCATCAATCATCAAAAATCTTCTTTGTTTCATACAATGATTTTAAGTAACTAAAAAAAATATTTTAATGTACATAAATCCATCTGAATATTTCAGGTGGATTTTTTTAAGAAATATTACCAAAGAATTCGCAAACAGAAATGATTATTATTAAAAAATTTACATCAAAAATAAAATTTTAGAACGGTTTTTGATTGAACGGTTCTGTAAACCATGTTTTCATTGAAAATATTGCCAATTACTACCACACCATTTAATCAAAATTTGAAGCTATGAAAAAAATATTGCTACTTGTTCCTTGTTTTCTGCTGTCGGAAGTCACTGCACAGGAAATCACTACCACATCACAGGCAAACTCTACTCCTGAAGATAAAATGAATATCATCAAAACGAACATTACAGGCTACGCTTTCAGAAATATTAATTTGTCATATGAAAGATCGATCAACCGTTGGTTTGCGATCAATGTAGGTTTTGGAACCCTTGCAGAAGGAAAAGTTCCTTTTATGAATGCTTTTTTGAGTGAAGAAGATGAAAAAGATTTTCAGAATCTGAGAATTAAAGCCACAAATTTCACCATCGAACCGAGATTTTATATTGGTGAAGGTTATGGAAAAGGATTTTATTTTGCGCCATATTATCGTTATTCCAAAGTTTCATCCAATACTTTTGATTTTACGTATGATTATACCGCATTAAACACAACCTACCCTATTCCGCTAAAAGGAAATGGAGAAGCAAGTGGAAACAGCGGCGGATTGATGATCGGTGCACAGTTTTTCTTAAACAAACAGCACAATCTTGTCCTTGATTTCTGGATTGCAGGAGCCCATTATGGTTCAGGAAGAGGTGACTTCAATCTCACAAGTGATGTAGTTTTAACTCCGGATATGCAGGCTCAGCTAAAAAAAGAAATTGAAAATCTCGATATTCCTTTCGTTGAATATACAGTAGAAACCAATTCTAACGGTGCAAGGGTAAAAGTAGACGGTCCTTGGGCAGGTTTCAGGAGCGGGTTTTCACTGGGTTATAGATTTTAAAAAAATATAAAATAAAAAACGCCTTCGGTTTTGAAGGCGTTTGATATTTTTAGCTGGTGTAACATTCTTTAAATCTCGAAATAAGATGATCTAAAGTATGACGCTGCACATAGACCGTCTTTACATCTTCGTACCTAGGTGATTTGTAAAACACTTCATGGAAATCCATACTGCCGTTACCTACTTTTACAATTTTTTGAACATCGATGTTCAACTTTTTCAATTCATCTTTTAAGACCTGAAATTCGTCTTGGATATTATTCATCTTTATATTTTTGTTTTTAATTAAAAAAATAACAAAATTCACATTACTAACCCCTGTTAAAAACAACAAAAAGCTAATTTTTTAATAAATTTAGCAATTCTATCTGAAATAACCATAGGGTTAGCCACATTTTTTATAGTTCTTCTAAATAACAAAAACTATACCTAAGTTCTTAATTGTGAATTTAAAGTGAATTCAATATTAACTCAATGTTAACAAACGCAGCATTAATGATGCTTTGCATAATTGTTTCTTAATGAATCATTTAATGATTTATTTTTAAGATGATTATCATGGCATTAAAAAAATTAATTAAAATCATAAAAAATTTTAACCTTAAAAAGATTTAAGCATCCAAAAAGAAATAAAAGAGCCATGAATTTCATTAAAACAATTTCCATTTTAGGATTAATTACATTCTCAACTGCCATTTTTGCACAGCAATATAAACCTGTCGTTCTCGAAGCCAAAAAAGGAAATGAAAATAAAAGTGTTTCAGACAAAAAAGAAGACGTTAAATATTTCATACAGTTTGGGATCATGTCTAGAAATCATGATCAGTTTAAAAACAAATATGGTGTTGGTGTCGTTTACGAAAACTGCGTTATCACCACTTACATGTCTGAAAAAGCAAAAAAGAACAATCATGAAGTTGCTCGATATTTAACCGAAAAATATGGCGAAAGCTGGAAAAAAGATTTAGAAATAATTCCTTACGGATTATAACTTTTCTTCTACTTCAATCTCATGCCTTAGCTGAGCCTTGTATAAGGTGGCATAATATCCGTTTTTATCAAGAAGCTCAAGATGTTTGCCCTCTTCCACAATTTTACCGTGCTCCATCACAATAATTTTGTCAGCTTTTTCTATAGTTGAAAGCCTATGCGCGATGATAATTGAGGTTCTGTTTTTGGTAATTTTTTCGGTAGCTCTTTGGATTAATTTTTCACTTTCGTGATCAATTGAAGATGTAGCTTCATCCAGAATAAGAATTTTCGGATCAGATAAATACGCCCTGAGGAAAGACAGCAATTGTCTTTGCCCTAATGAAATGGATGAACCTCTTTCGCTCACCACATATTCATAACCTCCCGGAAGCTGCTCGATAAACTGATCTACTTCAATTTCTTTTGCCGCCGATTTTATTTTTTCTAAAGTGATCTCATCATCGCCGAACGCAAGATTTTCATAAATGCTTCCGTGGAAAAGAAATACATCCTGCAACACAACACCGATATGACTTCTGAGATTGTACAGTTCGTAATCTTTTAATTCAACATCATCAATAAAAATCTCTCCTGAATTGATGTCGTATAATCTTGTAATCAAACTGATGATCGTAGATTTCCCTGCTCCGGTAGCTCCGACAATCGCAACAGTTTCTCCCGGATTTACTTTAAAATCTATTCCTTTTAAAACTTCCTGCTTTTCATCATAAGAAAAACGGACGTTTTTGAATTCTATCTTTCCGTGAAAATGGTCCTTTTTTACCGTTCCCGTATTGGGCATCGCATAGTCTTCATCCATTATACCCAAAACTCTTTCTGCACCTACAATTCCACGCTGAATATTGTTGAAACGGTCGGCAATCTGTCGCAAAGGACGAATCAGCATCGAAATAAACTGAATAAACGCAATTACAACACCTGCACTGATGGTAATATAGCCTCCGTAAAAAAGAACAAATCCGATGAACAGGGAAGAAATCAGTTCAACAACAGGAAAAAACAAAGAGAAAATAAAAACGGTTCTCAGCAAAGCACTTTTTAAAGTGATATTGATCTCATCAAATTTTTTAAATTCCGCCTGTTGCCTGTTGAACACCTGAATGATCGGCATTCCTGCCAATCTTTCCTGAACGAATGAGTTCTGATTGGAAGTCCATGTTCTTTCATCGCCAAAAGCTTTTTTTAATCTCTTTTGAAAAAATCGCGTAATGACAACCATTAAGGGTAAAATCGCAAGAGAAATATAACTCAGATGCACATCGACCTGAAACATCATAAAAAGTACAAAAATAATTCTCAGAACATCTCCGAAAACCATCAGAAAACCGTCTGTATAAACTGTCGCAATAGTTTCAACATCACCAACGGCTCTTGTCACCAGCTGACCGATCGGAGTTTTATCAAAAAAAGCAGTCCTGAAATAAATCAGCTTATTATAAAGTTTCTCACGAATATCTCTGATCACATTCTGAGAAATATAATTGGAGAAATAAACCAGAAAGAAATTTAAAATCGTTTCCGCAAAAACAAGCCCTACCAAAACATAAATATGTCTTATCATCAAAGCTTCATCTTTCAGCTTTGTAATGTCGTTATCTACAATTTGCATCGTAAGATAAGGTCTGTAAGTAGAAACAACGGATAATATAACGGAAATAATCAGGGTAAAAATAAACCAGCTACGAAACTTCATTCCAATGAAGAACAGCCTTTTTACAATTGCCCACGTATCTTGTTTTTTCATTATAGAAATTGACGTAAAGAATTAATTTGAAAAATTCTATGCAAAAATACAGCTTTCTAACTTTACAACCTTTACATGGATGTAAAATAGTCATAGAAAAAACAAGATTAGATTATTATTTTTTATTGTTTTTCAATCCAGCTCAAAACATACCCTGCAACTTCTTCCCAACCTTTTTCACCTGCGATAAAATGACTTCTTCCTTCAAATTCTTTAAAATCAACAACACTGTTATTATCTTTATAAGCATCAGCAATTTTTTTTGAAAATTTTGCCGGGAAAATATGATCATTAGAACCTGCAATGAACAACAATGGCTCATGAGGTTTATTTAAATCTAATTTTGCTGAAGATTTGAAAAGCGGGTCTCTCGCCAGTTTTCTGCTTTCGGGAGCAGCAACGGTTTCATACAGTTTATCGCTCTCTTCTTTTGAATAATTGTTGAAAAATGCCTTATGATACCACTCTTTTGAACCTAAAAATGCAGTATTTCCTTTAAAGAAATTCACAACCGGCCAGACAATTTTTACTGTAGAAAAAGGGGCCATTACGTTTTTGGGAGGCGCACCATCGATGCTTACCCCTGCAACTGCTTTACCCATATCAATCAGTTTCTGAACCATCAATCCGCCGAACGAATGTCCGATAATAATTGGTTTCTCGGGAAGTGAATCGATGAACCCCGACAAATGAGCAACCACTTCATCAAAACCTACATCTTTCAAATGCGACGGAATGTTTTTCTTTAAATCTGAAGGATTTCCTTCATGCCCCGGGTTTGCCGGAGTGTGTACGGTGTAACCTTTTGTTTCGAAATAAGTTTTCCATTCTTTCCAGCTTGTATTGTTCACAAATAATCCATGAATTAATACGATAGTTTTTGTTTTCATAACTTTTATTTTTAATTGGTTTTAAATTATGAGACAAAGTTCCGCGAATAAAATGAGGATAATTTTAACCTTGGTTAAAATCGTATTACTTACCCGAAATTCTTTTCCGGATCCTGCTTAATGATGGCCCCTGAATTCCCAAATAAGAAGAAATATGATACAACGGAACATTGTTAAAAATATCGGGATGCTGTTTGATCAGATCTAAATACCGTTCTTCAGGAGATTTTAAAATAAACCCTTCAATTCTCGACATGGTAATGTTGAATGCTTCCTGCGCCAGCAATCTTCCAAACTTTTCCCAACGGTGCGACCGATTATATAATGAAAGCAAATCGGTATATCGAATAAAAATAATCGAAGCATCCGTTAAAGCCTGAGTATGGTAATCACACGGAATCTGATTGATGAAACTTTTAAAAGAAACCACAAAACCATTGGCAGAATACAGAAAAACATTTTTTTCTTCCCCCGATTTCTCATCAATTGTGTAAGAACGGAAAACACCATCAACAATAAACCCGAAATAGGTGCAAACCGTTCCTCGAAGATTATAGAAATCTCCTTTTTTATAAATTTTAGGCAACCAATAATCTTCAGACAACTTGAAATCCTCTTCTGTGAGTCCTGCAAAATGATTGAGGGCAAATGCTAATTTCCCGATTTCATCCATGGTTTTAGTTTTTTTAAAATTAAAATGGTGACTTTGAAACATCAAGTCACCATTATTTTTATAATTCCTTATTTCCTATTTCTTCTATTTCAAGAGCCGGATTTTTTGTAATTCCTTTTTTAAATCTGTTTTCAAGAATTCTGTAGATTCCGTATACACCTCCTATTGCAAACAACCAGCTGATAATATTAATTCCTGAAAAGCCCGTGTAATTATTTTCGTTCAGATAATTCGGATTCTTAAAAACCATGAAAACTTCGTACGAAGTCATAAAGAAAATCTGAAAACCTATATAAAGACCAATCGCCAAAAGACCGAAATGCCATTTTGTTTTGCCGAATCTTTCAGCCAAACCCGCATAATAACGATAAGCTCCCACAAGAATAATTATTGACATCATCGTTTTTAGTTTGGTATAAATTTAATCATTTATTTAAAATTCATACCCAACATCCACCAAAAAAAGTGCATGCGCCGGAGCAGAAGTTCCTGCCGAGTTCCGGTCTTTGTTTTCGATCACTTTTCTCACATCTTCTGGCTGAATTTTTCCTGAACCCACCTCAACCATCGTTCCGACAATTGCTCTTACCATATTTCTAAGAAACCGGTTTGCTGAAATGGTAAATTTCAATTCAGTTCCATTCTGTTCCCATTCTGCCCTGTACATTTTGCAGAGATTGGTCTTATTGTCGGTGTGAAGCTTTGCAAAACTCGTAAAATCTTTATATTCAAATAAAATTTTACAGGCTTCATTCATTTTATTAATATCTAAAGGTTTTCTCCAATGTTGCCAGGCTGAATCCTGAGTGAACGGATTTTTTTCTAAAGAAATATAATACTCATATGTTCTGAAGGTCGCATCAAAACGGGCATGAAAATCATCTTTAACCTGAAAAATTCGTTTGATCCCAATATCTGCAGGCAAAAAACTGTTGAGCTGATGAACCAGTTTGTCATTCAGAATCTGCTCGGTATCAAAATGGGCAAACATTTTTTTGGCGTGAACTCCGGTATCGGTTCGTCCGGCTCCGGTTGTTTTAATTTTTTTCCTTAAAATTGTTGAAAGCGCTTTTTCCAGTTCTTCCTGTACAGAAATATCTTTCGGCTGAATCTGATAGCCGAAATAATTTTTACCGTTATAAGAAAACTCAATAAAATATCTCAATATAATACTATTTGAATGGTATGAAACAATCTTTTACAATGTGACCGGAATCATAAAGTAATTTCAGTTTAAATCGCATCTTAAACCTTTTGCAAAAATACTTTAATTTGATGATAAAAAAATATAGAATTTTGTTGAAAACTCATTCAAAATAGCTTCCTAGAACCTGTGAAAATTCTTATTTTTGCAAACGTATGAAAAGATGGTATCTCTATCCTTTTTCTTTAGGTTATCATATGGTTACGGGCATCCGAAATACCATGTATGATCTGGGAATTTTTAAATCTACGAAATTCAAGACTCCGATTATCAATGTCGGCAACCTTTCTGTGGGCGGAAGCGGGAAGTCACCGATGGTGATGTATCTCGCAAAATCTCTGTCTAAATATTACAGAACAGGGGTGCTTTCCAGAGGTTACGGAAGATTAACGAAAGGATATGATGTGACCAACTACGACAGTAACTACAAAACTGTAGGTGATGAAGCGATGCAGCTTTTCGAGCGTTTTAAAAACCGTTTTGTGATCGCTGTTTCTGAAGAGCGAGTTCCAGGAGCCAAAAAAGTAATCGATGATATGGATCTTGATGTTTTGATTCTTGATGATGCGATGCAGCACAGAGCGATCAAAGCAGGATTTAATATTCTCATGACCGATTTTAATGATCCTTATTTTAAAGATCATCTTCTTCCTGCGGGAGATTTAAGAGAATCCAGAGCGGGAGCAAATCGTGCCGATGTTATCATGGTCAGCAAATGTCCTGATGAACTGACCGAAGAAACCAAGCAGTATTACATCTCAAGAATCCGGCCGACAAAATCTCAAAAGGTATTTTTCTCATCAATCGGATATGATGAAAATGTTTACGGAACGAGAGATAAAATGCTTCCCGATAACAATCTGAATTATTACGATATTCTTTTAATAACAGGAATTGCCAACCCAAAACCGTTGTTGACGCATTTGGCTAAATTTTCCCAGCGTGTAAAACATCTGAAGTTTAGAGATCATCATAATTTTTCTGATGCTGACATTAAAAATATTGTCGCAGAATATAAAAAACTAGGCGAATACAAATTAATTCTGACCACAGAAAAAGATTACGTTCGTCTGAAAACTTTCGATTATCTGCGTGACCTGGTTTATTACTGGCCAATTAATGTCATTATAGATAAAAAAGAAGAATTCAATCAGGTGATTATGAATTATGTCAACAAAAAATAAAAAAAATCTGCGACAATTGTTGCAGATTTTTTGTAAAAATATAAAGTAGATTTATGAATATAACACCACAATCCGTCTTTGCTGAACGGAGTGCCTTTGCGAACGAAAAATATTCTTAATTATTTAAAATTTCTTTGCGTTCTCTGCGTTAAAATAGCACTATAGATTATTTCAATTCTTAAATTTCTGCCAATTCATATTATTTCATTCCTATATTCCATTTCAATGTTTAGATTTGTAAAAAATTTAGATATGAAGCAGATCATGACGGTCATGATGTTGAGCATGTTCACTTTAGGTTGTGCACAGGAAACTCCTCAGGTTTCAAAAACCGAATTTTCAAAAGAAGCACTCAATCAAAAGCTGGAAGATGAAAACGGAAAAAGCACCAGCGTTCAGGAAATATTAGATCAACATAAAGGCAAAGTTTTGGTGATTGACTTTTGGGCAGGTTGGTGTAGAGATTGCCTGAAAGTTTTACCTAAAGCTGAAGAATTAGAGAAAAACAATCCGAATATTGATTTTGTATTTTTTTCTTTAGAAAGATCAAAAGAGAAATTCGACAGCAGTCTGGAAAGATTCAGCATGAAAGAAAAAGAAAATTACTGGTTTGCTGAAGGTTGGAAAAACGATTTCAACAATTACATCGACCTCAACTGGATTCCGAGATACATGGTGATTGATCAAAAATCGGGCATCGCAAAATATTACGCAATTTCTCCGGAAGACCCGGAAATTCAGGCAACGATTGATAAACTTTTAAAGTAAGGTTGAGACTAAGGTTTATGGTGATTAAACCTACAAAAATTCATTGAATTTCATAATTAAACCACAAAAGTCACAAAGTTTTTTTAAGCTTAAATTTTGAAAGCAGAAAGTTCACAAAACATGAAAATCAAAGATTTTCAAAAACTTAAGTGTTCTTTCAATTATTTTCTTTAACAACTTTAAATTAGAACTAAAGCTTTTGTGACTTTTGTGGTTAGACTAAAGAAACGGAGAATCCATATCTTTGTGATATGGATTCTTCGTTTCCGCTCCGCAAAATAATTCATGTTGATATGGATGCATTTTATGCCTCCGTGGAGCAATATGACAATCCTGCTTTGCGTGGAAAAGCAATTGCCGTGGGTGGTGGTCATCGTGGAGTGGTTTCTGCAGCGAGTTATGAAGCGAGAAAATTTGGAGTTCGTTCTGCAATGCCGAGTAAGACAGCCAAAGAAAAATGTCCGCATCTGATTTTTGTTCCGCCCAGATTTGCACGATATAAAGAGATTTCAAAAAAAATCCGTGAGATCTTTCACGAATATACCGACTTGGTAGAACCACTTTCTTTGGATGAAGCTTATCTCGATGTTACCGAAAACAAAAAAGGAATTGAATCTGCCAATCAGATTGCAAAAGAAATCCGCCAGAAAATATTTGAACAGACCGGCTTAACTGCTTCTGCAGGAATTTCGATCAATAAATTTTTAGCAAAAGTCGCTTCAGATATTAATAAACCGAACGGACAAAAAACCATTCATCCCGAAAAAGCCGAACAATTTCTTGAAGAGTTGCCTATTGAGAAATTTTACGGGGTAGGAAAAGTGACCGCCAATAAAATGTTCAGTCTGGCAATTTATAAAGGAAAAGACCTTAAAAAAAGATCTCTTGAAGATTTAACGAGACTTTTCGGGAAATCAGGCACTTATTATTATAATGTAGTCCGTGGAATTCATCTTTCGGAAGTGAAGCCTCACCGCATCCAGAAAAGTGTTGCTGTAGAACGTACTTTTTTTGAAGATCTTTTTGATGAACAGCAGATCAATGAAAAACTTCAGAATTTGAGCGAAGAACTCCACAACCGACTGCAAAAGAACAATATTTTCGGAAGATCTTTAACGTTGAAAATTAAGTACAAAGATTTCTCATTATTTACTAGAAGTTTTACGAAAGAAGAGTATTTCAGTTCGCCGGAACAATATTTTACGACGGCAAAAAAACTTTGGGAACTCCGCCCTTTCGATAAAGCGGTACGATTATTGGGACTATCATTATCACACCTCAACACAGAAGAAAAAAAGCAGATTTCGGTACAGCTTAAAATTCCGTTTGAGGATTTTGAATAATCATAAAATCAAACTACTTGATATCACAAAATTTACTTTTATTATGAACCAAACCATGATACAATTTTTCCATTGGTATTCTGAAGGAAAAGGAAAGCTATGGAACCACGCTAAAGAACAGGCAGAATATTTATCCGGTTTAGGAATTACCTCAGTTTGGTTTCCCCCGGCTTACAAAGGTACAGATGGAGAGAATTCTATCGGCTATGACGCATATGATCTTTTCGACCTTGGAGAATTTGAACAAAAAAATTCTGTTTCTACAAAATACGGAACCAAAGAAAATTATATAAATGCCATTCGAGCCTTAAAAGAGAAAAATATTCAGGTTATTGTGGATGTTGTTTTAGGACACAAAGCCGGTGGCGACGAGCTTGAAAAATTCAAAGCAGTAAAAGTTGACGAAAACAACCGTGAAAAAGTGATTTCTGATGTTATTGAAATTGAATCTTATACCAAATTTACATTTCCCGGAAGAGGTAAAAAATATTCTGAATTTGAATGGAATTTCACCTGTTTCAGCGGTGTAGATTATGCCGAAGGAAGAGATTCGCATATCTATAAAATCAAATCGGAATACGGTGATGACTGGGAAGAAATGATTGATGATGAAAAGGGAAATTATGACTATCTGATGTTTAACGATATTGAGCATAGAAATCCGCACGTTCGGGAAGAACTCAATAATTGGGCAAAATGGTATTTTGATGAAACCGATTTCGACGGCGTGAGATTGGACGCTCTAAAACATATTTCTTTTGATTTTTATAAAGAATGGCTTACTTTACTTCGTTCCAATTCAGGGAAAAACATCTTTGCGGTTGGAGAATATTGGGCTCCAGGATATTTGAATTTACTGCAAAAATATATTGAAGCTACAGAAGGCTGCATGAGTCTTTTTGACAGTTCACTTCAGAATAATTTTCATACGGCATCCAAAGAAGGCGATTCTTATGATTTGCGAAATATTTTAGCTGAAACTTTGACGGAAGCTGATCCGCTACATTCGGTAAGCCTTGTTGATAATCACGATACACAACCGCTGCAGGACTTGGAAGCTCCTGTTGAAGCATGGTTTAAACCAATTGCGTATGCATTGATTTTATTGAGAGAAAAAGGTTATCCGTGTATTTTTTATCCTGATTTGTACGGAGCACATTATAAGGATAATGACCGTGAAGGAAACGAGCAGGAAATTTTCCTTGATAAAGTAGATGGTATTGAAGAACTTCTAAAAGCACGTAAAGAAAATGCTTACGGAAGCCAAAGAGATTATTTCGAAGATGCCAATTGTTTGGGTTGGGTACGTGAAGGAGATGATGAACATGATGGCTGCGCAGTTGTTTTGAGCAATAAAGACGCTTACACAAAGCCTATGGAAATGGGTGAAAAATATATCGGAAAAATATTTTATGATGTATTGGGACGGTCTGAAGAAAAAGTGATAATCAGAGAAGACGGATGGGCAGATTTTCCTGTTCCTGCAGGAAATGTGAGTGTTTGGATTCCGGAATAATATCTTTTTTTGCCTCGCAGATTTTGCTGATGACGCAGATTTTTAGATTCAATAGGAACGGGCTTTAGCCCGTTTTTACTTTAAAGAGATCTCAAATGGCTTTAGCCGAAATCTATAATAAGTTTTGGCTAAATCCTAAATTGGATAATGATTGTGTAGTTGGGCTAAAGCCCAACTTTATTGATAAAATTTTAATCAACAAAAAATCCAGCCTAAAATTAGACTGGATTTTGTTATTATTTCTTTAGATACAAATCAAAATAGTCGGTGACTTTCTGCATCAGATGCACTCTGTCTTTTCCGATTACATTGTGCGGATGTCCCGGATAAACAAAATAATCCATCTGAATGCCGTGGTCAACTGCAGACTTAATGAACTTCATCGAATGCTGCCAAACAACCACATCATCCTGCGCACCATGAATCATCAGTAATTTTCCTTTTAAGTTCTGAACTTTATCCAGAAGATTTGATGTCGCATATCCTTGAGGATTTTCCTGTGGAGAATCCATATATCTTTCGCCGTACATAATTTCGTACATGCTCCAGTCGATTACAGGACCACCTGCAACACCTACTTTGAAAACATCTGGTTGACGAAGCATGAAGCTTGTCGTCATAAATCCACCGAAACTCCAGCCGTGAATACCCATTCTTTCTGAATCTACATAAGGAAGCGATTTCAGATAATCAACTCCTTTCATCTGATCGTTCATTTCCGTTGTTCCCAAGTTTCTGAAAACAGCCTGCTCAAATTTAAGTCCACGGTTTGCAGAACCTCTTCCATCCATGGTAAAAATGATATAACCGTTCTGAGCCATATACTCATACCAAAGATTTCCTGAAGCTGGGAAAGAGTTTGTTATAAGCTGTAAATGCGGCCCGTTGTATAAATAAACAATCGCAGGATATTTTTTATTAGGATCAAAATTGGTCGGAAGAATAATCTTACCGTACAATAAAGTTCCGTCATCAGCTTTCAGGTTGATGCTCTTTACTTCCGGACGAAGGTAATTCTTTAGTGGGTTTTCAGATTTTAGAAGATTTGTAGCTTTTAGAGTGGTTGTATTAAGAATATCTGCAACTCTTGGCGTTGTTGCGTTGCTGTAAGTGTCATATAAATAATTACCATCATTGCTCAATATCCCTGAATGCATTCCTTCTGCATTATCTAATCTTTGTGTCTTGAAAGTATTCCAGTTGATCCTGTATAAATGTCTTTCTGTAGGACTTTCCTGTGTAGAAGCGTAATAAATCTCTTTTTTATTTTCATTAAAACCTAAAATATCGGTTACCAACCACTCCCCTTTTGTAATCTGAGCGATAAGACCTTTTTCTAAGCTATAATGGAACAAATGGTTGTAGCCCGTTCTCTGACTTTGCCAGATGAAATCTGTATTTGAATTCGGGAAAAATACCAACGGATGTTGAGGCTCCACATATTTATCACTTGTTTCTTCGAATAATGTATTGATGAAATTTCCTGTAACAGCATCATATTTATTCATTCTTAAATGATTCTGACCTCTGTTTAAAACACCCACAAAGATGAATTTAGAATCAGGACTCCATGTAACCGCAGTTAAATACTGATCTTTTTCACCTTCAATTTTCAGGAAAGTCGTTGACTGGTTTTTGATATTATAAACACCCAAAGTCACCTCATGAGAAGTTTTTCCTGCCATCGGATATTTTATATTGGTATTTACAGCAGGCGTTACAGACCAGTCGATAATCGGGTAATCTGCAACCATGGTCTGATCCATTCTGTAGAACGCTATATTTTCAGAATTGGGAGAAGGGAAAATTCCCGTATCGATTCCGAATTCGTTTCGGTGAACATTAGAAGCTCCGTTGAGAATATTTTCATTGGTATCATTTGTTACCGCAACTTCTTTTCCGTTTTTATTAATAAACAGATTGTTACCTCTCGTGTACACCAAAGTCTGATTATCGGCTAAAGTTTTTACATTTTCAGAACGATCTCCAAGAACTACTGAACGTTTCACTTTCCAGTCACTACCCGATTTTTCTAACCAATACATTTGATTATTAGCTGTAAAATAGGCATCGGAATTGGTGGTGAACTTTACAGGAGGAAGTCCTTTCAGCTTGTTATCTGCAAAATTTTTGTTTACCTGTGTAAGGGAGATCAGCGTATCCTGCTTATTGGTTTTAATATCCGTGATCAGATAACCTCCTTTTACCCCATGAATGTAAGATTTACCATCACCCGACCACGAGAACTGTGAAATATTTTTCACAGCAAGATTGGTTCTTGTACCATTTACCGCTTCAGCCATGGTAAATTTCTGGGTTTGCGCCAAAGCTGTTCCACCCAAAACCACCATTAATAAAGAAAATTGATGTAGTTTCATTTTTAAAAATTGAATCTGTCAAAAGTAAGAAATAAAATGCACACGTTAAGAAATGTTAAAATAAAACATTCATAAACTATGCTTTTACTAATTAAATTTTAATATTAAACTTTATAGGTTTTGATAAGACTCTTGATTTTTTCTTTTAAATGACAAATATTTTAATGAAAACTGAAATCATAGCCGCGATTGAACGGCCTGTCTGAGCTCTTTCCCGTATCTTTAGCGCGGCGGCTTTGCCGCCGCGCTAAAGATACGGGAAAAGCGAGCAGTGAAAGCGGGAATAGCTCCTAAAAAAATGACACACCATGAAATTCAAGCTGCAAGTGATTTTCTTATCCTAAATCAATGTTTAGGGTATCATTATTGCCGTAGATTTGCTTCAATAAATAACAACATAAAAAACAACAACAATGGCTACAAAATGGAATTTAGACCCGGCTCACAGTGAAATTACTTTTAAAGTAAAACACATGATGATCTCTAATATTAAAGGAAACTTCACCAATTTCAATGCTGAAATTGATGCTGATGATGATACTTTTGCCAACGCAAAAACTACGGCAACGATTCAGGTAGATTCTATCTCTACACATAATGCAGACAGAGACAATCACTTGAAATCTGCAGAATTCTTCAACGCAGAAGCAAACCCTACAATTACTTTCGAATCTACTGCGCTAAACAATTCTATCACAGGAAATCTTACCATCAATGGTGTAACTAAACCGGTAACTTTAGATGTAGACTTTGGCGGAATCAATGTAGATCCGTGGGGAAATACAAAGGCTGGATTCTCTTTCGAAGGGAAAATCAACAGAAAAGATTTTGGTCTGAACTGGAATGCAGCTCTTGAAGCAGGAGGTGTAATGGTGAGTGAAGATGTGAAAATTGCAGGTGAACTGCAGTTTGTAAAACAAGCTTAATTTAATCGATTTCTGCAAGCCGAAAAGTTGCGGAATAATGAAATCAATTGTTTTTTTAAATCATAAAGGTTCAGGGCATTTTAAAAACCTTGAACCTTTTTTAATCTCAACAAAAATGAATCTTAACGATCTACAGAATATCAGCAATGAATTGAATAATTCGGAGAAAATGCCGGTTCTTTTTCTCGGACACGGTTCTCCGATGAATGCAATTGAGGAAAATCAATTCGTTCAGGGATTCCGGAATGTGGCGAAAGAAATCCCTAAACCAAATGCGATTCTCTGTATTTCTGCCCATTGGTTTACTCGTGGAACGAAAGTTACTGCGATGGATATGCCTAAAACCATTCATGATTTTGGTGGTTTTCCGCAAGCCTTGTTTGATGTACAATATCCCGCTCCCGGAAATCCCGAATTGGCGCATGAAACAAGAGAACTTCTGAAACCTGTTTTAGTAGAAGAAGATCACAATTGGGGACTCGATCATGGTGCGTGGTCGGTCATTAAACATATGTATCCGAATGCAGACATTCCTGTGATTCAGTTGAGTATTGATTACACAAAACCTCCGCAATATCATTTTGATTTAGCTAAAAAATTAGAAAAACTGAGAGAAAAAGGTATTTTAATTATCGGCAGCGGCAATATTGTTCATAATCTTAGAATGATCGACTGGCGAAATATCAACACCGTTGGAGTGGGTTGGGACTGGGCAATCGAAGCCCGCGAAAAAACAAACAACTGGCTTCTCGACGGAAATTTTCAGAATCTGATCGATTATCAGAAGCAAGGAACTTCATTACAATATGCAATTCCTACACCCGATCATTATCTCCCACTCATTTATTCTTTAGGTTTAAAAAATAAATCGGAAAATCTGGTTTTGTTTAATGACGATTTAATCGGAGGTTCTTTGAGCATGACAAGTGTAAAAATAGGTTAACGACCAAATATTTTCATTATCACTATAAATTTAGTAATATTGTTTTACCATGAAAAAAATAATATTACTTTTCTTACTGTTGTGTCCCCTGTTCCTACTTTTTTCTCAGACGATAAAAGGCAGAGTCGTTAATGATATTGACAAACCTATTGCGAATGTCAATATTTATCTCGACGGAACCACAACAGGAACAATTTCTGCTGCAGATGGGACATTTGTATTGAATATTCCTCCAAAGACAAACAACAGTGTCGTCTTCAAAAAAGATGATTACGAATCTTTCACTGCAAACAGCTCAGATGTTATGAATAAAAACCTGAAGGTTGTTCTGCTAAGAGCTAAAGAAATTGAAGAAGTTGTAATCATTCCTTTTACTGAAACTGCCTACAAAAACTACATTCATTATTTTCTAAATAATTTCATTGGTGAAGATAAAGCCAATGTTAAAATAAAAAACCAACGCACCTTAAAATTCTCTTATGATAAGCAGAATAAAATTTTAAGGGTAAAAGCTCCACAAACTTTAATAATAGAAAATAAAAACCTGGGTTATACAATTGAATATAAGTTAGAAGAGTTTGTAGCAGATTTTGAAAATAAAATTACCACTTACTATGGAACCAGCTATTTCAAATCAACAAAAAATACGGATAAAATAAAACTCAACAGAATGAATGCTTATGACGGAAGTGCATTTCATTTTATGAGAAGTCTCTATCAAGGAAAAGTAAAGGATGAAGGATTTGTAGTAAATCAGATAACCAAATTCCCAAATTCAAAATATCCTACTGATGAGGAATTAGAACAGCTTAAAGATTTTACGAAAACCTTTAAAGCCACAAAAACGATTACTGTCCCTGATAACATTCAGGATATTATGAACCGTAAGAATAATGAACCAAAATATCGAGTTGCTGTTACGAAACCTAATATTTCTGAAACAGATTATACAAAAAAAATTGATGACAGAGTGATTTTAGATTTTAAAGATATTATTGAAATAAAACACGATAAATATTTTTATGAGTTTAATAAAAATGAAATTGTAAAGAGCAAACTTCCTATAAAACAGATGTCTCATGTACATTCTAATGACGAAACCTTTGAAATATACAGCAACGGAAACAATTCGAACCCTACCAATCTTTTGTATCAGGGAGATTTTACTAAAAATAAAATAGAATTTCTTCTTCCTTTAGATTATCAGTTAGGAGATTAATTTAAGCCAAAAAAGCTTCCAAAACGGAAGCTTTTTTATATTTAAAAACAACTTAAAATTATTGTACAGCCTGTAAAACATTAATATTTCCATAGCCGTAATCAGCATTTTTAGTCGGATAATAGGTTGCAGACTGTCTCATTTTATTTAAAACCTGCTCTCTCGTCCATGACGGATTTTTAGACCAGACCAAAGCTGCAATTCCTGCTGTAGAAGCGGTTGCGACAGAAGAACCACCCACATAATCGGTTTGGCCATTGTAATAACTCAGCACTGGAATATTATTTCCTGAAGATCTTTCCATCTGATAGGTAAAATCAATTTCTGATCCTGAATGACAGACATCGCACTTCTGATTCGAAGTATTTTCTTTTACTCCTGTAATAGCCTGCGTTTCGGACATCCAAGCCGGAAAAATTACGCCAACAAAAGTTGTAAAGTTTGTGGAAGTTCCGCCTGCGCAGAAAATCAGTTTTCCTTTTGAATACGCATATTTTACACCGTCTTCAATTTTTCCGACAGAAAAAATATGTCCCATTGACATAGATATTATTTTTACACTTGTCGTATTGGCAAGATTGGTAAAAGCGATTTTTACCCCTTCCTGTTCGTGGTATCCGTCCAAAACAACATTTGATGCTGCTCGGTAAGAAATCAAATTTGCATTATAAGCAACACCAACCGGTTGTCCCTGATTATTTCTCGGAGCCGCCATCGCCGAAGCCATACTCGTTCCGTGACCACATTTATCATCTGCTCCGTCATAGCCAGAGCTCCACGGCCAAACCGAATCTACGTAAACTCCATTTTTGCTGATTGTTCTTCCTGAAGATAAGCCATTATTAAAACTCCCGCTCAATAAACTTTGGTTAAAAGAAACTCCGGAATCAATCAATCCGATGGTAACACCTGATCCTGTACTGTAATTCCATGCGCTTGTAATATTGTGCTTTGCAAATGACCAAGGCGCTTTTGCATTTGGGGAAACTGTAGTATAATCTGATGCATTTAAAGCTGTGGATTCAAGACCGCAACCTGATGAACTGCTGCTGGATTTCGCCGAAGCTCCGTTAATTTTGTTTTCATTTTCAAAATAACGGTAATCTGCAGGCTCAAAATAACGGATTGATTTAAGTTTTCTTAATGCTATAACGGTTTCCTGTTTTTCAATATAAACATCAATCTGATTTAGATATTCATCGGAAGCCATAAGAACTCTTTCTTTATTCCCTTCATATTGTTTTATAACTTCTAAAATTTCATTCTGCAAAGCTTCAGAATTGGAAGATTTGCTTCTGTCAAAATCGTCTTTTGAATCGCCAAAACCGATAGAAGCTATTTTATTTCCCTGAATAATTCCGCTCCACAAAAAATGCGAAGAAGCTTCATTCCAAGAGAATCTCCCTTTCGTTTTTGTGGTTTCATTAATCTGTTCATTGATTTGTCTTGCACTCAGCGGATCAGTCTGAATAATCTCCGCCTCGACCTGATTGGTTTGAATTTCTTCTCTGGAACATGAACCCAACGCAAAAAGCGTGAGTACATAGAATACACATTTCTTCATAGTAATAGATTTTAAATTTGGTATCACAAGATATTAATTTCTAATGATATACAACCATTAATACTATGCTTTACAGAACAGTTTTCTGTATCTTTAACTAAATAATGATTCCATTTTTGTTTTTGCAATTAATATAAAACACGCACAAAAAGAGATTGGTAATCTTGTATTTAACCATAATTTAGATGCATACAATTAATTTTTCTTTATCAAAGTTATTCAGAAGAATCTGCTATTATCTGAACTTGTTTTCGTAAATTTGTGTTTGAAATTTTTTACTAAATGAGAGAAAGTGCTGTAAAAAAAATTGCAGTTCTTACTTCGGGAGGTGATTCTCCCGGGATGAACGCAGCATTAAGAGCGGTGGTAAGAACCGCAAACTATTACAATATCGAATGTTACGGAGTAAGAGAAGGCTACAATGGTCTTATTCATGATGATTTCCTTAAAATGGGGCCTCGTTCCGTAAAAAATATAATCAATCAGGGTGGAACTATTTTAAGATCTGCCCGTTCTCAGGAATTCAGAACCAAAGAGGGTCGCCAGAAAGCTTTTGAAAACTGCCAGAAATTAGGTATCGACGGCTTGGTTTGTATTGGCGGTGACGGAACTTTTACCGGTGCAAAAATTTTCAACGAAGAATTCGGAGTCAGAGTAATCGGAGTTCCAGGAACTATTGACAACGATATTTTCGGAACAGATAACACGATCGGATACGATACTGCTTTGAACACAGCAATGGATGCCATCGATAAAATTCGTGACACCGCAACTTCGCACAACAGAGTTTTCTTTGTAGAAGTAATGGGTCGTGATGCTGGTTTTATTGCTTTAAACAGCGGTTTGGCAACCGGTGCTCTGGAAATTTTAATTCCTGAAAGAAAAGACAGTATTGACGATTTATTCATTAAATTCAGAAATGCCGAGAAAACAGGAAAAGCTTCAAGCATCGTGGTTGTTGCTGAAGGTGAAAAATTAGCGAACGTTTACGAACTGGCTGAAAAAACAAAATCAGAATTTCCTGATTATGATATTCGTGTTGCAGTTTTGGGACACATGCAAAGAGGTGGTTCACCAAGCTGTGCAGACCGAGTTTTGGCAAGCAGACTGGGTTATGGAGCAGTCGTTGGATTAATGGACGGAAAAACCAATGTAATGGCAGGAATGCGTTCAAATGATCTGACCTACACTCCGATTGAGGAAGCCATCAAAAAACACAATGAAATCAATAAAGATCTATTATTGATCTCAGAAATTTTAGCAATCTAATATTTTATATAATTTTTAAAAAATCAAAACACTATGTCAACAATTAAAGTAGGTATTAACGGGTTTGGTAGAATTGGTCGTCTTGTTTTCAGAGCAATGACTGAAAGAGACAACATCGAAGTAGTAGGAATTAATGACCTTATCGATGCTACATACATGGCTTACATGCTTAAATATGATTCAGTTCACGGGATTTTCCCGGGCGAAGTTTCTGTAGAAGGTAACGACCTTGTAGTTAACGGAAAAAGAATCAGAGTAACTGCTGAAAAAGACCCAAGCAACCTAAAATGGGATGCAATTGGTGCAGATTACGTTGTAGAATCTACTGGTTTATTTTTAGATAAAGAAAGTGCTGCAAAACACATCGCTGCAGGTGCAAAAAAAGTAATTCTTTCTGCTCCTTCTAAAGATGATACGCCAATGTTCGTAATGGGTGTAAACCACAAAGAACTTACTGATGATGTAAAAATCTTATCAAACGCTTCTTGTACCACAAACTGTTTAGCTCCTTTGGCTAAAGTAATTCACGATAACTTCGGAATCGTAGAAGGTTTGATGACAACAGTACACGCTACAACAGCAACTCAGAAAACAGTTGACGGTCCTTCAATGAAAGACTGGAGAGGTGGTAGAGCTGCTCTAAACAATATTATCCCTTCTTCTACAGGTGCTGCAAAAGCGGTAGGAAAAGTAATTCCTTCTTTGAACGGAAAACTTACAGGTATGTCTTTCAGAGTACCAACGGTTGACGTTTCTGTAGTGGATTTAACGGTGAGAATCGAAAAAGCTGCTTCTTACGAAGAGATTTGTGCTGTAATCAAAGCCGCTTCTGAAGGTGAATTGAAAGGTATTCTTGGATACACTGAAGATGCTGTAGTTTCTCAAGACTTCATCGGAGATAAGAGAACTTCAATCTTCGATAAAGATGCAGGGATCATGCTTTCTCCAAACTTCGTAAAACTTGTTTCTTGGTATGACAACGAAATGGGTTATTCAAACAAGTTGGTAGATATGTTGATTCATGCAGCTTCTTTGTAATTGATAATTCATCATCGACAAATGATAAAAAACCTTCCAAATGGAAGGTTTTTTTGTTTTATTTATTAGTCAGTCTTGTCAATCTTTACCACTCACGGTTCTATTTCCAATCGCAAATTTATAACCAAACTGAAATTGATAAAATGCCTGATTATTTGAACTTCCCAAGTAATTATAGGTAATTAGTCGTGCAAATATTGCCTGATTGGGACTTCCGTTAGGATGATAAAAAACCTCCGCTTCATTTCTAAAAATAGGAATAATAGGTGGTAACATAATTTTTTCGGATTGATAAGTATTAAAATTCTGAAAATCATACCATGAAAATTCAGCTTTATAATCAAACCCGAAGTTGTTAAACCTTTTTGTCGACAAATGTAAACCACCACCAAATCCCATAGCTTTGACACTTTTAGTAATGGTATCACTTACAGTATGAATATTCATTTCAGAAATATTATAATTGAGTAAACCATACAAACTCAAACTTACCGGAGCGTTTTTATTCTGCCATCTTAAGATTTCCAGATCCAATCCCATAACCAGATAACGTTTTTCTACTAAATCTATATCGTTTTTCACCTCATAATTCGTATTTGTGCTGTCTAATTTTGTCTGCACATAGCGCGAATCTTTTTCAAAACGAGAATAATTTACAGAGGGAGAAACAGCCGGAAAATATTCAATCTGTCCTAAAGTTTTTTTACTTCCAAAAAATCGGAAAGGATAAGGAAATAAATAAAATTTAGCTCTTCCTTCAACTTGTGCTAAACCATTTTGAGAATCTCCGAAAAGGGTCAGAAAATCTGTATAAGCTCTTAGTTCTAGTATTTTTTCTAAATAAGTCTCCTGTTTTATCTGATAAACAGCATTCCCTTTTTCATTTTCTTCAGGTTTTGTAGGAAGCTCTAAAGCTATATCATGAGGAATGTAATGGTTTCCAACTTTATAATTGTAGCTCATAACATCAGATAAACTTATAAACAAATCCTTCATTTTTTCATCAGTGTATTCCCTATATGCATCGTATGAAACTTTTCTGACAGAGCTTTTATAATTCATCATTTTTCTCGTACCAAAACTTGAAAAGAATAAAATACTTATTCCTATCTGATTTGTAAAAATATGCTCATTCCCTTCACCATCCTCTACAAAAACTCTTATATCACAAAAATAGCCGTCTTTAATTTCGACATCTAATTTTTTGAATTTATACCTTAATTCCGGCTGCAATATGTAATCTCCACAGTCATATTTCTTTTCAAGAACAAAATGATTAATCTTTTTAAGCTCCGTTATGCTATCCTCTATTATTTTTCTTCTATTGACATCTAAATTTTTATTCTTATCAAGAAAAATCTGTTTGGTTTTCACTTCATTTTTGGCTGCTCTTATCTCTTTACTTTTAAAGTATTTATAAAAATAAAATTCTTCTTTATTTTTCGGGACTATAATATCCCCAAAATAGCTTTTTTCACCTTTGTTATTAATGACACTTCGAAGGATTTGGGAAGTTTCATCATTTTTACCTTTAAAAATATCTTCTTCTAAAACTTTATTTTTACCAAAATACATATAGACATTTGTATCGACTTCTTCATCTTTCTTAGCAGTTTTACTAAAAACATCGCTTTTATAACCAAACCATTCATCAATTTCCTGCTCACTAATTCCTTTATCGAGTAAGATCGTTTTATTAGCTAAATAAAGCTGATAATTTCTAGCAAGCGTATCATTATATACTTTTGCATCTTTATACTGTTTCTGTAATTTTGTAAAATCTTCATCAAGAGACTGTCCGGAAAAATTTTGTTTAAGCTGAGTTAATTTCTCATTCGTTTCATCATAAAGTGCTCGGAATTTTTTGTGAAAACTATTCAGCTTTAGAATTTCTTTTTTGGCGTTTTCTTTTTCGGCTTGGGAAATTTGGGAGAAAACCATTCCCGCCCATCCAAGCAGAAACAGCAATACAAATTTTGTTCTCATAGTTATTTTGTTTTTTAGTTATGATTTAACTACACACAAAAAACATCAACTATGAATTACAATAATTATAGCCGAGTTTTCAGGTTCATTAGTTTATCACAAATTTTGGAATTTTTATTAAATAAAAAAATCACCCTTTTGGGCGATTTTTACTATAATTTAAAAATATTAATATTTCATTAATCCAAAGTCATACTTTTCAGCGACCAGATTCCACCATTGTAAATATTCAAATCGATTTTAGAATTAATTCCATACACAATTCCGTTTTCTGTGAACTGCCAAAAATGCCATTGATCTTCGGGAGATGGCTGTGGAACATCATTATAATTGGCAAGCCAGATCGGGTAATCATCAAACTCACCTCTCAAAAAATCTTTGTAATAATGATAATAGGTATAGATAATAGGTTTTTCACCATATGTTTCTTCCACAATTTTGCACCAGACTTTTAAATCTTCAATCAGCTTTTTATTAGATTTGCTTCTTGGCATTTTTTCAATATCTAAAACGGGTGGTAAATCTCCGCTTTCAAGCTTCACATTCTCTAGAAAATTATTAGCCTGAATGACCGGATCTTCATCTGCTCTGTAAAAATGGTACGCCCCACGAATCAGATTATGTTCTTTTGCAGAAGTCCAGAATTCATCAAAATTTTTATCGGCACTTCGATTACCCATTGTTGCTCTCAACACAACAAATTCAAGCGGAATGGTTTTATTTCCGATACTTAAACTATCCCATTTTATATCTTCTGTATTTTGATAATGAGAAATATCAAAACCATAAGTCTTATCGAGATTATTTGAAATAATTTTCTGAATTCTCAGAGTTTCGTCTTCGCTGTTTTTCAGCTTTTTATGAGTGAATTTATTAAAATAAAGAGCATAATAATAACTTATTGATTGCTTTAGATATAAACCTGTTCCGATAAGTGCAATTAGCAAAATGACAAGCAGGATTCTGCGACGGAAAAAATAGTTCTTCCGCCTTGTTTTATGAAGGTTTCTGGCAGTTTTTTTGGTGTACTTTTTCGGGCTCATAAAGTTTTGCAAAACTAACTTTTTAAGTCTGAAAATACTAAAAAAATCAGTAAATTTGAGTATTATGGAAACACGCGAAAAGATCATCATCATCGGAGGAGGTTTTGCGGGACTGCAGCTTGCAAAAACGCTGAACAATAAAAATAAAAAAGTCATTGTTCTCGACAGAGTAAACCATCACATGTTTCAGCCGCTTTTCTATCAGGTTGCTTGTGGACGAATCGAACCTTCGAATATTTCTTTTCCTTTCAGAAAAATCTTTCAGCAATCCAGAAATACCCAGTTTCGTTTGACGGATGTGAAATCAATCGATCATGCCAACAATAAAGTCATCACCAACGAAGCAGAGTTTACTTATGACAAATTAATCATCGCAACCGGCTGCAAAACCAATTTCTTCGGAAACAAAGAGCTTGAAAGTAAAGCTTTCGGTATGAAAAATACTCAGGAAGCCATCAGTATCAGAAATCATGTATTGATGACTTTCGAAAAACTGATTCTTGAGAAAAGCCGCAGCGACGACGGAAACTGGAATATTGTTATTGTCGGAAGCGGACCAACCGGTGTAGAATTGGCAGGTGCATTTTCGGAAATGAAAAAAGAAATTCTTCCGCGTGATTATCCTTACATGAACTTTGATCATCTTGAGATCATTCTAGTAAGCTCCACCGAAAAGCCACTGGCTGTAATGAGCCCGGAAGCTCAGGAAAAATCTGAAAAATATTTAAAAGAATTAGGCGTAAAATTTCTCAGTGGTGAAGTTGTAACTGATTATGATGGTGATAAGGTTTACTTAAAGAGCGGAAAAGATATTCCTTCAAATAATGTAATCTGGGCCGCAGGAGTTACCGGAAATGTCGTTGATGGTTTTCCCTCCGAAAATTTAGTTCGAAACAGATATATTGTTGACCGTTACAATAAGGTAAAAGGCTACGAAAATATTTACGCAATCGGTGATATTGCTTATATGGAAACTCCAAAATATCCGCAAGGTCATCCGCAAGTTGCCAATGTTGCCATCAATCAGGCAAAAAATTTAGGTAAAAACTTTCTGAAAAAAAATAAAAGCGAATGGGTAGAATATGAGTATAAAGATCAGGGATCTTTAGCCACCATCGGAAAGCACAGAGCCGTTGTAGATCTTCCATTCATAAAATTTCAGGGACTTTTTGCATGGTATTTTTGGATGTTCTTACATTTAATGCTTATTTTGAGCGTCCGAAACAAACTGGCAATATTTTTTAACTGGATGTGGAGTTATTTCAACAAAGATTCTTCACTTCGTTTAATCATAGCGCCAAACAAAAAAAATAATACGCAGCAATGAGAATTGACATTATAAGCGTACTTCCCGAGTTGATGGAAAGTCCGTTTAAAACTTCTATTTTGAAAAGAGCAATAGATAAAGGAATCGTAGAAGTACATTTTCATCAGTTGAGAGACTGGTCGGTAAACAAACACCGACAAATTGATGATGAACCTTATGGAGGAGGCGCAGGAATGGTGATGATGATTGAGCCTTTGGATAAGTGTATATCTGAGCTTAAATCTCAAAGAGATTATGATGAAATCATTTATTTAACGCCGGACGGAGAAACTTTAAACCAGAAAATAGCCAACACGCTTTCCATAAAAAATAATCTGATCTTTTTGTGCGGTCATTATAAAGGTATCGACCAGCGTGTAAGAGATTTACATATCACAAAAGAAATTTCTATCGGGGATTTTGTTTTAACAGGCGGTGAATTGGCAGCTTGTGTTTTAGCAGACTCGATCATTCGCCTTGTTCCCGGGGTTTTGAATGATGAGCAAAGTGCATTGACTGACAGTTTTCAGGATGATTTGCTTTCGCCACCAATCTATACAAGACCGGAATCCTACAAAGGACTGGATGTTCCGAAGATTCTTCTCAGCGGAAATTTCGCTAAAATAGAGGAATGGAGACACGAACAAGCCGTAAAAATTACCTCTGAAAAGCGACCTGATCTTTTAGAATAGCTTCAAAACCTTTTATGGTACTTAGTTTTCGATTAAAAATTTACATTCTTTATCACACCAGATAGATTTTCATTCTACCTATATCACTTTTACATGGATTATTTTTAATGATTAATCCGTGTTTTTTTTCGGAATTTATGTTGTAGATTTGTGACTTATTTGTCATTATAATAATATTTTAAGTTTTAAAAGATAAATTTAATTTAAATCTTATTTTATATTAAAATTTTTAATATATTTAAAATGACAAATGAGATTTAAAGTTTACTGCAATTAGAAAAATGTGTTGATGGAGCTTTTTGCTTTTTACAATGTAGAAAATTTATTCTTGCCTGATCCGCCACAGATTCACAAACTCGATCCTACCAAATCAGGATTAAGAAGCTGGGACGATAGAAAGTACAGAGTAAAGCTTTCGAAAATTGCTCATGTTTTTCGACTGATGAAAGAAGAAAACGGGGTTTTACCTGCCATCATCGGCTTATGTGAAATTTCCGGGAAAAAAGTTCTCGAAGACCTTATACAGCTCGATCCTTTCGATTCTCAATACGGAATTGTGCATTACAATTCTCTCGATGAAAGAAAGGTAGATGTCGCACTTCTATACGACAAATCTAAAGTTGAGATCATAGATTCTGAAGCCATCACCTTCTTTTTTGAAATTGTAGATAACAGACCGGATAATTATGACACCACAAGGGATGTTCTTTATGCAAAATTAAAATGCAACGGAGAACTGATGAATGTTTTTGTAGCTCACTTGCCCTCAAAGCGGGAAAAAGACATCAATCAGCCCAAACGAAACTTTATAATGAAAGAAATTCGTAACAGAATTATAAGCATCATTCATAAAGATCAGGAAAATGTCATTTTGTGCGGTGATTTTAATCAAAACCCGGATGATGAAAATTTAATTAACATTCTTTACGATGATTCACAGGAAAAGATTTTACACAATCCTTTTCAAAAGCTGTTTTCAACTAAAAAATATTCAACTTTTCATTATAAATCCGGATTACTGTTTGACCAGATTATGCTCTCAGATTCTTTTTTCAGAGGTGATGCGGCATTATCTTTTCAGGAGGCTAAAATTTTTAACCCTGAAAGTATGAGTACCAAAAATAAGGGATTTGAAGGCAGGCCTTTCAGAACCTATGCAGGAACAAGGTATCTTGGCGGATTCAGTGATCATTTTCCGGTTTTGGTGACTTTTAAAAGAAAAGATTTGAGTTAAAATAATAAATATTAAGATGAAAAACACAAACAACACAGTTTATCAGTTAGACCCTCTGGATAAAGAAATTATTTATATGTTAATGGATAATTCTAAAAGTTCCCTGGCTTATATTTCTAAACAAGTAGGTATTTCTACAACAGCTGTGCACCAAAGAATCAAAAAACTGGAACAGGCGGGTGTTATTGAAAATTCCATCTCATTTTTGAATCCCAGAAAAATAGGATATAAAGTAGTTTCATACATAGGAATGTTTCTGGATCAGCCAAGTCATTACAATGAAGTAGTAAAGTCTTTAAAAGAAGTAAATGAAGTTGTGGAAGCACATTACACTACCGGAAATTACACCATATTCATTAAAGTATTATGTAAAGACAACGACCATTTAATGCAGATTTTAAGCAAACTCCAAAAGTTAAAAGGCGTTACCAGAACTGAAACTTTCATATCTTTGGAACAAAGTATTTCAAGACAACTGAAAGTATAATTATCATGAACATTGCGCAATATTTAGATTCAACCTATTTAAAAACACCACAACAATCTGGTCTTTCTGAAGCAGAAACATTACAAAAAGTGAAAGATTTAGCTCAGGAAGCGATCGATCATAAAATTTTCGCCGTGATGATTCGCCCTGATTATGTCTCAGAAATTAAGAGTTTTTTAAATGAAAGGAAATCTGATGTTGTATTAGGAACAGTGATTGGTTTTCATGAAGGAACTTACTCTGTTGAAGAAAAATTAGCTGAAGCAGAAAAAGCAATTCATGACGGAGCGGATGAGCTGGATTTTGTCATTAATTATAATGCATACCTTAAAAGTGATCTGGAGCTAATTAAGAATGAATTTTTAAAATGCACACAATTGTGCCTTCTTCATCATAAGATTGCCAAGTGGATTATTGAAATCGCTGCTTTGACAGATCAGCAAATTGCAGATATTACCAAACATATTTCCTCTTGGGCAGAAGAAAATTTCAATCCGGAAGATTTAAAGAATATTTTCGTAAAGTCTTCTACCGGTTTTTTTGAAACTCACGATGGAAAACCTAATGGAGCTACTTTTGAAGGAATAAAAATAATGCTTGATAATGCAGGTAAACTTCCCGTAAAAGCTGCGGGTGGAGTAAGAACTTCCGATGATGCCGAAAAGATGATTAAAATGGGTGTTAAAAGAATCGGAACATCTTCTGCATTAGCTTTAATCAGGAATGAATCTTCATCAGGCGGATATTAAACTAAAACTTTCTGAAATAATAAAACCCATCGTAATGATGGGTTTATGTTTTTTATATTTGAGCTTGATATTCTGCGTAAAACTCCTGAGTTTCTTGAATCACAGCGTCCATTTCCTCTAAAGTAAATACTTCGAGGAATTTTCTTCTGAAATCTTTAAAATGCGGTATTCCACGGAAATAATTACTGTAATGCTGTCTCATTTCAATTAATCCTAATTTCTCGCCTTTCCATTCTGCACTCCATTCGGCGTGTTGACGAACCGCCAATAAACGATCTGAGATCGTTGGAGCAGCCAGGTTTTCACCAGTCTTAAAGAAATGTTTTATTTCATTAAAAATCCACGGATATCCGATGGCAGCACGGCCGATCATAATACCGTCACAAGCGTATTTCTTTTTATATTCTAATGCTTTTTCAGGAGAATCGATATCACCGTTCCCAAAAATAGGAATCTCAATATTTGGATTTTGCTTAATTCTTGAAATATGATTCCAATCGGCTTCACCTTTATACATTTGTCCACGCGTTCTTGCGTGAATGGTTAAAGCTTTAATACCTGTTTCCTGAAGACGTTCTGCCACTTCATCAATGTTGATTGAATGACTGTCCCATCCCAAACGGGTTTTCACCGTCACCGGTAAACTTGTAGAATTAACAACAGCTTTCGTTAAACGAACCATCATGTCTACATCTTTCAAAACGCCCGCTCCAGCTCCCTTACAAACTACTTTTTTTACAGGACAACCGAAATTAATATCAACCAAATCCGGATTCACCGTTTCCACAATCCTTGCAGACATAGCCATCGCTTCTTCATCTCCCCCGAAAATCTGAATTCCAACTGGTCTTTCATAATCGAAAATATCCAGCTTTTTTCTGCTCTTAATGGCATCACGAATTAACCCTTCAGAAGAAATAAACTCTGAATACATCAAATCTGCGCCATGTATCTTACAAAGACGTCTGAAAGGTGGGTCACTCACATCCTCCATCGGAGCCAACAAAAGCGGAAATTCCGGCAGTTCTATATTGCCAATTTTTATCATGGTGCAAATTTACGAATTTTCAGACTTTATACAATTTAATAATATCTATTACTCTAATTCTTAAAGAAAGTATTATAACTCATTATCATTAAACATACACAGTTGTTTCGCTCCTACGGTGCTCAGATTCTTACCGCACACATTTTCCTACAAAAGTACCGCTCCATCGGAGCGGCACATTCATTAGTATTTGAAATATTAAATATCAAATCAAGGATTTAGATTTTTTAATACTGGATATTGAGTTTTTAAATATTGAGCTTTAAATACTGAATCTTAAATGTTGAATACCGAATATTGAATATTGAATATTGAATATTCTGTTATAAACGAAAAAAGTCT
>Ga0213828_1000172_pt1 | contig 72835 bp, 71 predicted proteins | sample MC6MC0897MG_FD_180664 | JGI IMG/M metagenome (GOLD analysis project Ga0213828, IMG submission 180664) | Enriched soil aggregate microbial communities from Iowa State University, Ames, United States - MC6-MC0897-MG | ecosystem: Environmental > Terrestrial > Soil > Unclassified | place: USA: Iowa...
TGCAACCCTATTGGTGCTGTTGCCGGCCAGGCATTGTTTAACCAGCTTGAGCTTGAAGGCTGGATTGTACTTCGTCATGACTGTCCCCTCGGTTGGACTGGGTGTCCAACTTTCGGGGGTCAGTTCAGAACCTGATTACTTTCTTACGCCAACGATGGGGTGAGCCAGACGTTGTGCAGTATCCGCCTTCGGGAGAATTCTCCGGTAGGAGAGGCGTGATCCTTTTTGAGGTTTCGGGATGGTCTGATGCGCAAGGCCATGCGACGTTGTTCGATGGAGGTCGATGCTACGACCAGTGCTACTTCAACTCACCTGAATCACACTACCGAACTGATAGAGCCAATTTCTGGAGTTTGCGGTGAATTTGCACTTGTCTCCCTCTCTCGCCGTTTCAAGCGCTTTCGCATTCTTGTTGCTTTGCTACTCGATGGCAGGCGCCGCTGATTCTCCACAGGCTGGCGCCCGTACCAACGCGCAAAACTTCAAAGACATGGTGCTGGCCACCTGCATAGCGAATGCTTACAAAGGCGACAAGCATGCAGCCTCTGATGCGGGGAGCAGTGTGAGTGCGTTACGGGATTGGACTGAGTACGACCTAGAGAAGGCGCCTGATGAGATCAAAAGCTCGGTGGATAAGTACCTGGCGAGGGACTATCGGAATCCGTTGGTCGAGGCGGAAATCAAAGGTATTCGTTTCGATCTGTTGAAGTGCCTGGATCTGTATCACAGCGATGAGTTGAACAACCAGGTCGAGCGCTTGGTGATTGACCCCATGAGGACCTACCGGCAAGAAAATCCATCGACTGGAGAACGCTGATCCCTTTCGTTTCGACGGGTCATAAGAATTGCATTTGGAAACACCCTGATCGTTCCCACGCTCCGCGTGGTAATGCATCTTCCGACGCTCCGCGTCCTTTTCCAGATCCAAGGATGGATTCAATGGGCAGAAGTCGTTACACCCTGACAGAGATCGACAAACCCCACTTCCTCACTTGCACGATTGTCGAGTGGCTACCGCTGTTCACACGTCCTGCCCTCGTAGACATCGTGCTGGATGCCTGGCGCTTTCAACAGGTGAATCAGGGCTTACAGCTCTACGGGTATGTGGTGCTGGAAAACCATCTGCACTATCTGGCGCAGTCGCCCAATCTCGCGAAGAGTGTTGCGAGCTTTAAGTCATTTACCGCGCGCAACATCATCGATCATCTGGAAGGCTTGAGTGCGGAGAGTACGCTTCAGCGGCTGCGGTTCGCTAAAAAGGCTCATAAGGCTGACCGGGTGTATCAGGTGTGGCAGGAAGGTGTGCATGCTGAAATGGTCTATTCCGAGAGCGTGATGCGGCAGAAGCTTGATTACATTCATCACAATCCGGTAAAGCGCGGCTATGTCGATGCGGGGGCGCATTGGCGGTATTCGAGTGCCAGGGATTATGAGGGGAAGATGGGATTGCTTGAGGTTCAGCGCTGGTACTAGGGGACGCGGAGCGTCTTGAGATGCGTTACCACGCGGAGCGTGGGAACGATCAGTTGTGAGGCAGCCTACAGACTTCTCGTTTGTGTCCGACTTATTTGGGGGTATCGAGATTACAATCGCCGCCGTTGGCAAGCCGGACTGCTACGGCGTGGATTTTGCGGCATATGCTGAGTTACTTTTTCCCTTCACGGATTACGAAACAGACCACGGACATGGCTAAGAAAACCTCTGCTCTTGAAGGCTTCATCTACCTCGCCAGCAAGCTACCTTGGTGGGTTTGTCTTGCCCTCGCGATTGCGTCGGGGATGTACCTGCATTCAGTAGCCAGCACGCCAATGCCGACCACCGTCGATGTGCGGCATATGGATACGCTGCTGACGACTTCGGCGTTCCGGGGGATGGCGACGTTTGGGCAGTTCTTTGTGCCGCTGATTTTTGTCGGCGGCGCGGTTGCTTCGATCTTCAAGCGCCGAAAACGCAGACATCTTCTGGATTCAGTCACCACGCCCGGCGGCAATACGCTGCTGAGCATCAGCTGGCATGACTTTGAATTGCTGGTCGGTGAGGCGTTACGGCGTCGGGGTTATGCGGTGCAGGAAACGGGCGCGAACGGGCCGGATGGTGGTGTGGATCTGATTGCGCGTAAGGACGGCGAGACGTACCTGGTGCAGTGCAAGCAATGGCGTTCGGTGCAGGTGGGTGTGCCGGTGGTGCGTGAGTTGTATGGGGCGATGGCGGCTGAGGGCGCTGTCGGTGGTTTCGTGGTGACGAGTGGGACGTTCACCCAACCGGCGCGGGCGTTCGCGTCGGGGCGCAATGTGCAGTTGGTGGATGGCGCGGTGTTGAAGCAGTGGATTGCGGAGACGAAGAAACCGGGGCCGAGGCCGACGGTTGAAGTGGTTGCGGAGCAGGTTGAGCCGGTGGTTGCGCCGATAGTAGAAGCCCCCGCGGTGAAGGAGATGGTTTCGCGGGCATTGCCTGAAGTGAAGGAGGAGCCCAAGGCGCCAGCATGTCCGTTCTGTAAAAAATCGATGGTGACCAAGCTGGCGCGAACCGGGAAGAATGCGGGCGGGCACTTTTGGGGCTGTGTGGATTATCCAAAGTGCCGGGGGATTAGGCCGATTTTTGCGGCGATGAAGGTGAAGTGAATGCCAACTGTGTTTTCGTCTGATAAAGCCGAGGTGTCCGGGTTTACTGCCGCTGCGCGGCAGATCGCGAGCAAGCTTGCTCCCACGGCCTTCGGCCAGAATCAAAAACGGATCGAGTAAGTCTGCAGTACAGCAGTTGAATGTGCGCCGTATCGGTGTACTGCCGCTGCGCAGCAGATCGCGAGCAAGCTTGCTCCCACGGCCTTCGGCCAGAATCAAAAACGGATCGAGTAAGTCTGCAGTACAGCCGTTGAATGTGCGCCGCATCGGTTTACTGCCGCTGCACGGCAGATCGCGAGCAAGCTTGCTCCCACGGCCTCTGGCCCGAATCAAAAAAGCCATCAATCGGAACCCGTTATCGCGGCTCCGGCCAGAATCTAAAGGAGAGAGGGTGTTCTGCGCTGTTAATTAATTCCCTGTCACCCACATAACATTTTCGCTAATCAATATTTACCCGGGTTTCATTTGATCCTTGAGGCCATGGTTCTTAAAGTGGCCTCACCTAATCGAACTTGCACGAGCAAGAAGGTTTATTCAAATGTTTAAATCCATTGGTATTGCCAGCGCTCTTGTTATTTCTTCTTTGTTGGCCTCGCCTTTTGCCATGGCGGAAGAGTCCTCAGCGTTTGTTGCGCGTAATGATGTGATTCATGCAAGCCTGGAGCAGCACGCGGAAGCCCTCACCGCCCAGGCGAGGGAACCGAGCAAGAATCAGCAGGCCTCGACCTATAACCCTCAAGCGGAGAATGCCAAGCACACCTGACCTGTACGCCGTTTCAGCTTCTGTCCGTTTCACGTAGTTGTTTCAACCTGTTCCGCGTCGTTGCTCCCGGCGTGGGGCCTCAAAGCTCCAAACTTCAGCCGCTGTCCCCAGCGGCTTTTTTTTGAGCGCGAGAAAGTTAAAACATCATTAACAAAAACAGGGCTTCTTTTATCAAGTCTCAGCCCATCGTCAATACAATCTGCGGAAACATTTAACAGTGAATGACGCTTCAACTACAGCGCGTTATTCATTGCGATGACGGCGACGCTGTCGACGTCAGCGCAGAACCCGAACAGGGACAATCTGTAAGCCGTCCGGCGAACCGGGCTGCCACTGAGATGCACGGCGTCTGAATGTTGGGCATGAACCTATCTACGGCTTCTCTCCCTCAGGCAAAATGCCGACCCTCTGTAGGAATTGGCTTTTAACGAGGTAGGAATGCGCTCGCTCAATCTGAAAACTGTCGTGGTCTGCAGTGTTCTGGCTTTGTGCCTGGGCATGACGGGCGCGCAGGCGGCGACTGACACGCCGCAGCCGGCCACCTCGACCACACCCAAAACCACTCAGCCCTCCAAAACCTCGAAGACCTCGAAGACCTCAACCCCTTCGAAGACTGCCAAGAGCTCAAAGACGTCCACAATATCGAAGACCGCCAAAAGCTCAAAAACCTCAAAAAGCTCAAAAACCGCCAAGACCTCCGCGACCTCCAAGACGTCGAAAACCACAAAAACATCGAAGACGACGAAGACGTCAAAGTCCGCCAAGACCGCGCCCAAGCCCGTCCCTGCGCCACCCGCGACGCAACAGGTCACGATGCTCGGCGGCAAGTACGTCTTCGCGCTGCCCAAGGATTACGTCGAAGGGCCGATGGAAGAGATCGACGACAAGGCCCGCGCCGCTGGCGTCACCGGTTCGCTGTACATGAACAAACCTGCGAAACGCGTGGTGATCGTGACCGAGACACCGTTGCCGGATGCGCAGAACGTCCCTTCCAACGACACCCAGACCCTCGACAACATCATCGCCGAGACCCTCGTCCAGCAGCAGTCCAGCTACAAGGACTTCAGCAAACTGGGCGAGAAAAAGATCGTCCGCCAAGGCCTCGATCTGCGCCAGCTCGACATCTCCGGGAGCGTCGAAGGTGGCAAGGTGCTGAGCACGACGATTGCCGCCGTCTCAGGCACTCGCACTGCGGTGGTCAATGTGATTTCGCTGGAAAAAGACGTGAAGGCGCATGAGGCGCTGGTGAACAGTTTGACGGGCGGCAAGTGAGTGTTGCTGCTTTTTTGGCAGCGATTGCAGCCTTAAAAGCAGAACTTTTTTCAAGCTTGGCACCATCACGCCTCACCTGCGCCCCTCCACCGCCATCCGTACCGCAAATCCAAACAGCGCCGTCCCCATCAGGTAGCGCTGAACATTGGCCCAGGTCGGCTTGGTGGAGAGGAAGACCGCGATCGAGCCTGCGGCCATGGCGACCATCGCGTTTACGGTCAGGCTGACGCCGATCTGCACGCTGCCCAGCACCAGCGACTGGCTGAGGACGCTGGTGCCGTTGCCGACCGTGATGAACTGCGGCAGCAGTGACAGGTAAAGCACCGCGACTTTCGGATTGAACAGGTTGGTCATCAAGCCCATGAGGAACAATTGTCTGGGGCTGTCCTGTGGCAGGCTTTTGACCTGGAACGGCGAGCGGCCTCCCGGTTTGACGGCTTGCCACGCGAGGTAGAGCAGGTACAGGGCGCCAGCGATGCGCAAGGTGTCGTACGCGTAAGGCACCGCCATGACCAATCCGGTGATGCCGAACGCCGCGCAGAGCATATAAAAGATGAAGCCGATGCCCACGCCGCCCAGCGAGATCAGACCGGCCTTGCGACCTTGTGAGATGGATCGCGAGATCACGTACATCATGTTCGGCCCCGGTGTCAGAACCATTCCGAGCGAGATGAGGGCAAAGGCAATGAGGTTGGCGAGTTCGGGCATGACCACGTCCAGCGGCAGGTTTGGGGAGCCGGCGAACGGCGTTCGGCGGGTGGCGCCATTGCATCGCAGCGCCGGCAGCCAGAAAAGACACAGATCACGGAAAAATTGACCCTGACAGATGAGCAACCCGGTGGTGGATCACCCCATCACGACTACGCTTGGCGCATCCGCCTGCGTGCGCTGGACTGTCAGGGCGACAGCCGGTGTCGTTTATTTGGCCAATAGTGGCAAATGGCTCTTCCCAGCATCCAGCAGGCAAGCGACACTCTGAATCGTTGGTGTGGCCGATGTATCAGTCGGGATGCTGCGTCATGAACCCGGTGAAGAGCTATGAACACCTCACTTCATAAAGGTCTCTCGTTTGCTCGGCGGATGTATGTGCCGCGCACGGTCGGGCTGGGCATCGGCTTCTTCACAGTCGCCGCAGCGCTCTACCCGTCACACCCGCCTGCCTGGGTATGGGTGGCGCTGGTCCTGCACGGATACGGCTGGTCACACATGGCGTACCTGTTGGCCAAACGTTCAAAAAAGCCCTATGCGGCCGAGCGCCGCAACCTTATTTACGATTCGCTGTTAGGTGGATTCTGGGCCGGGACAATGGGCCTCAATCCCTTGCCTACGGTCACGGCACTGTCAATGATGGCGATGAATAACATTGCCGCGGGTGGCCCACGATTGTTTCTGGTCGGGGGCGCAGCGCAAATGGCCGGCGCGCTGCTGGGCTGGTTCATTTTCATGCCTGAACTGTTTCCGGCCATCACGCAGGTTCAGGTGTACGCCTGCCTGCCGATGCTGGTGATTTACCCGATGGCGATCGGCCTGGTCTGCTATCGCGTGGCGTTGCAATTGTCCAAAAGCAAGAAAGCACTGGAGAAGCTCAGCACCACTGACAGCCTGACCGGCCTCATGAACCACGGCGCCTGGAAAGACCTGCTGACCCTTGAGTTCAACAACTGCCAGACCCTGAACCGGCAGAACAGCGTGGCGCTGATCGACATCGATCATTTCAAAACCATCAACGACACGTACGGCCACATCATCGGCGACAACGTGCTCAAACAGCTGAGTGGCGTCCTCTCCGCCGGCCTGCGCGAAACCGATCTGGCGGGTCGCTACGGGGGTGATGAATTCTGCGTGATCCTGCCCGACACCACCCTGGCCCAAGCGACGGATATTCTCGAACGCTTGCGGCGCACGGTTCACGAGCACACCCACTCCGCCCTTCCCGACCTGAAGCTCAGCCTGAGTATCGGCATCGCGCCCTACGGCCCGCACCTCAGCGACGCGGGCATGTGGCTGCATGAAGCCGACATGGCGCTGTACGACGCCAAGAGCACAGGGCGAAACCGCGTCACGTCGGCCAGGCCCGGTGCGAGGGCGTGTGAGACATTGAGTCCGGAGCTCGAGTGATTTTTAGCGGCGCAGGCGGGAGATGAGACGGGGTCGGTCCTGCGCAACGATGACGCCTTGCGTACCCTCCAGCCATCCTACGAGGCGTGCTGCTTACCGCAACGGGTCTTCCGGGCTTTGAATCTGCTTGAGCAGATCCAGTGGCGTGACCGTTTCAAGCAACGTCACCAGGCTGTCCTCCAGCCTCAACGGCCCATACAGCCCTTCTTCACGCTCCAGATGAGCCATCTGAACCTCCCGGTAAGCGCCGGGATAGATGCTCTTTTCGAGGGGCAGCAGCCGATCGAAATGCTCCAGCAATCCTTGAAAGACAATGCGCCGCTCCACCACACCGCGCGTGGTCGCGATCAGTTTTATAAAAAACTCTGAATCGCCCTGGCGCATGGCCTCGTAAGCCGCGTATCGCTCGACGAGCGTGTAGGCACCCGACTCATCGAAAATGACGCAGCAGAGCGCTTCGCGTTGACGTCCGTTGAACGGGTTGTGCGCTGCACCTCGACGGTGACTTTGGGCAAGCGCAAAGGCGACGGCCAATTCAGCTTCTTGCCGTCGCCGTGCGCTGCGAAGGCGAGTGAGGTCATCCAGTGAAGGCGCCTGCCGCCCTAACCGCTCGATTTCAGCGCAAAAAGCGGCAAACAATCCTTGAGGCCCGAACCACTGTCGGTGGACGGCTTGAAGCTGATCTCTGGACATTGCGCCTTGTCGGTCGAGCAATCGCTGAAAATCACTCATGACTCCCTGATCGCCCTGTTCTTGCGCAAGTCGCCGCGTGTCTGTTGCTCTTTTGCGGTGAGTTGAGCTGTATGCAGTCATTGTCTCGTTCCTTGTTGTTGTTAAATTTCTTGTCTGGGCATCACAGCACCGAGAGGTCCATCCGCTGTACCAAGGCGCGGTGGCTGGAAAAAAGCGCGTCATGATCCGCGCCGGGAAAAAAACGACGAACACATGGACACCGGGATTAGCGGTTAATGGAGTTTCGACGGATAACATTCACGCCATACTTCACCCATAGCCATTCCCTGGCGACCGTCTTGAACATTGATATTTGATCAAATACTTTTCACACACGCACAGAGGCACTCCCGAAAAACCATTCCCGAGGCACAACCCGAATTCAAAATACGATAAAAATCAGAGCACTTATTATGCGCTTATCAATCAGCGATACAATCCGTCAAATGTAGGGGGTGTGGGTGTTTTTTTCTTACGGGATGACGCGACGTGTAATGCCAAAAGTTGTGCGCGATTCTTCACCTCGTTTTTCTTCAAAAGCGCCGACACATGGTCGCGGACCGTGTAATCGCTGATGCCCAGCTGCTGGGCGATGTCTTTGTTGGTGTAACCCAACAGCACCAGTTGCAGCACTTCGCACTCCCGTGGCGTAGTCCTGGTTAATCGTTTCCGCTTCCGTTCTTGTCCCAGCATTGCCGTGTACCAACCTCGATTAGTTACCCGCGATGGCGTTAAACAACCATCGGCTTGAAAAGATTTTTATTGAGCTTTTTTCGTGATTTTCGACGCATTACTACTTAGCGCTCGCAACGTTAATATGCGCACCTAAAGAAGTAATTATTCCTACAGAAATGAGAGAAACTTCGCCGACCTAGTCTTACAAACATTACAATCACGCACACAACATCACCTGCAACGATAAGTTCGCGTGATTATGGATTGGCTACTTGTATAGACAGGGACGACGATATACGTCGCAAATGATAATTACAATCATCTGTTACAAATGAACTGTCAGTGCCGCAGGTATCGTGGCGACCAACGACGCTGAGCGCGCCCACTGCCTGCGCCTGAAACAGCGCAGGCCGGGAGATTGGAAAGGAAATGCCTGGCAGGGTTTCAGGATGCCGGCTGACCAAACATCTTCATCGCACGTTCGCGAATCTCGTCCGGCGAGAGGTCTTCCTTGTGCGTGCCGATGAACCAGAGGTGCCCGAACGGGTCGCGTACGCTGCCACTGCGATCCCCGTAAAACATGTCCTGCACCTCAGTGACAACGCTGGCGCCCGCCTCCACTGCGCGCTTGAACTGTTCGTCGACATCGGGCACGTACAGGTGCATGGCGAACGAGGTCTTGCTACCCGGTTGCGGGCTGACAAAGCCGCCTTGATCACAGGGCTCGGACAGCATCATCCGTGAATCGCCGATTTGCAGTTCGGCGTGTCCGACGCGCCCGCCCGGTGCGTCCAGGCGAAACATTTCCCGGGCACCGAACGCTTTCTTGTAAAACTCGATAGCGTCGGCTGCGGGTGAAACACCCATGTAGACGGTCAGGCTGTGCTGACCTTCAGGGATCGGTTTTACGCTCATGACAGATCTCCTCTAGCGTTTCTTATCGGGTGAGGCATCAAGGCTGCAGCTCGAAGAGCGCCTTGCTGGTCGCCATGTCAAATGGCGCGGAAAAGTGTTCGTGAACCGCCTTCCAGCCGTCGGCGGTTCTGCGATAGCCCGCCGTGGCGCGCATCCAGGACGACTTCACCTCGCCCTTCTCGTCCGTGCCGCCGCACTTGTTCAGCCAGTGCGCGAATGCGACGTCGCCGTCGGCATGAATCGTTAACTGGTGGGTTTCGAACAACATCGCGCCTTCACACATGCCCAGGCAGAACGCCCAATGCTGGCGGTAGGCATCGGCGCCCCTGAATTGCAGCTGGATGATCGCGTCGTAGGCCACGATTTCGGGCGCGTAGTAATGCATGATCGCCTCGAGGTCCTTGTCGCGCACCGCTGCGCACCAGCGCTCCAGCAGCGCCTGGATCTGTTGGTGGTCGGCACTGACAGGGGATGACGGGCTCATGACTGACCTCCTGCGGCAAAGGCCGGCGTTGGTTGTTCGTCGTGCTGCAGGTTCAATGTGCGCACCGGGCGTACTTCCACACTGCCGACCCGGGCGGCCGGAATATGCGCCGCGACCTGTAGGGCATCATTCAGGTCGCGCGCCTCGATGAGGTAGAAACCGGCAAGCTGCTCTTTGGTTTCCGCGAATGGACCGTCGGTGATCGATACCTTGCCGTTACGCATTCTGACGGTGGTCGCGGTTTCCACCGACTCCAGCGGCTCGGCGGCCAGCATGCGGCCGCTGGCCTGTACGGACTGCGCGTACGCCAGACACTCGTCATCCCGAGGGCTGTCCGGGTGCGAATGCAGGGTGTGCTCGTTGCTGTAGATCAGACACAGGTATTTCATGATGACCTCCATCAGGCGCGCTAAGCGGCCTTCAATGAACTGCTTGCTCATGACGCTGGACTGCTCAGGGGCATTTATGTGCGCTGTCACAGATTGGTCGTTTGACGGCCAGGCAAATCGACATCCGTGAAACCGATTTTTCTGTGGCTGACCAACGGTCATCTTTGGGTCGGCAACTCGTTCACAGAGCGCTGCAAAAACCGTCGATCAACGCCTTGTTGTGCCAGCTCGATGGCCTTGAGATAGGCGATTCGGGCTTGGTCATAACGCTCAAGCCTGCGACATAAATCAGCGCGCGCGGCCCACGCCAGGTGGTAACCTTCCAGTTCGCCACTGGCCAGCAGTTCATCCACGAGCGTCAACGCCGCTTCCGGGCCCTGCACCATGGCCAGGGCAACGGCCCGGTTGAGTTGCACCACGGCCGAATCGTTGAAGCGCAGCAACACGTCGTACAGACCGACAATTTGCGGCCAGTCGGTGTCCTCGGCCCGACGGGCTTCTGCATGCACCGCCGCAATGGCGGCCTGCACGCTATAGGCGCCGCTCCTGCCGGAACGCAGCGCCTGTCCCACCAAGGCTTCGCCCTCCTCGATCAAGGCGCGGTGCCACAAACTTCGGTCCTGTTGATCGAGCATCACCGGTTCGCCCTCGGGGGACAGCCGCGCAGGACGACGGGATTCGACCAACAGCATCAAACCGAGCAAGCCCGCGACTTCAGGTTCCGGCAGCAAATCGAGCAACAGGCGACCCAACCGGATCGCTTCAGCGGACAGATCGCTTCGGGTCAACTGCTCGCCGGACGACGCGAAATAGCCTTCGTTGAACACCAGATAAATTACCCGCAGCACGGCATCCAGCCGTTCGGGGAGCTCGCTGTGGGTGGGCACTTCATAGGGAATATGTGCGTCGCGAATCTTGTTCTTGGCGCGCACGATGCGCTGGGCGACGGTCGATGGGGTGATGAGAAAGGCGCGGGCGATTTCTTCGGTGGTGAGGTCGCACACTTCACGCAGGGTCAGGGCGACCTGGGCGTCGGCGCTCAAGGCCGGGTGACAACAGACGAAGATCAAGCGCAGTCGGTCGTCCTCCACGCTGTCGAGGTCGACGCTGTCATTGTGCAACTGGTCTTCCAGTTCGTGCGCCAGTTGGCTGAGCGAAGCATCGAAACGCGCACGACGACGCAGGCGGTCGATGGCCTTGAAACGGCCGGCGGACACCAGCCAGGCGCGCGGGTTATCGGGCATTCCCGCGTGCGGCCATTGCTCGATGGCCGCTATGAAGGCGTCCTGTAACGCCTCTTCAGCCCGCTCAAAATTGCCCAGCAGACGAATCAGCGTGGCGAGGACACGCCGTGATTCCTGGCGATAGAGGCTATCGACGTGCGCCCTGATGACTGACGTGGCGCCGAGATCGTTCTTATTAGGGTTATCGCTCATACCCACACTCGCCGAGACTGTTCCGATAGGGGTCGGCCAAGCGTAGTAGGGGATCGGGCGTCGCTCAACGACGCCCCGACGGTCAGTGACCGCAGTGCGCCGCAGCGGTGTCGTCAACCTGCATGCCTTTGCGCATTCCGAAGAACAACGCGGTCATCAACCCTACCGCGCCCATGATCACGCAGTAGCCCACGCACACCCACGGGCTCCATGGCATCAGTGCGATCAGCGCCAACGGCGTGGTGCTGGCCCACAGGGCGTAACTGATGTTGTAGGTCAACGAGATGCCCGACACGCGAATCGTCGCCGGGAACAGTCCGACCATGACCGACGGCACGACGCCGACGATGCCACAGGCCAGTCCCGCGACCGCGTACGCCAGGCTGACGGGCAACCACTGAATCACCAGACTGGCGTACAACAGGCCGACGCCGACCGGCAGCAGCAGGCTGTACAGAATCACGCCGCGCCAGGCACCGATGCGGTCCACCAGCATGCCCGCCAGCACACACCCGATATTGAGAAAGACGATGCCGACGCTGCTCAGCGCAAACGTGTCGCTGGCGCTCATGCCGAACCGCTGCTGCATCACTGTCGGCGTAATCACCACCAGCGTAACGACCGCCGAGGTCAGCACGCAGGTCAGCAAGGCGGCGGGCAGCAAGGACTGGCGATGCTCGCGCACGACGGCGCGCAGCGGCAGTTCGGTCATGCCTTCGCGTTGCGCGTGCAACGCCATGAACACCGGCGTTTCGCTCAGCCAGCGGCGCAACCAGACGCCGATCACGCCAAAGACCCCGCCCAGCAGGAACGGGATGCGCCAGGCGAAATCGAGGATTTCCGCATGGCTGTACACCTTTGCCAGCCAGGTCGCGGTCAAGGCGCCGATCAGGTAACCGAAGGTCAGGCCCGCCTGCAGAACACCCAGTGCGTAGCCGCGATGCCCTTTGGGCGCGTGCTCGGCGACAAACACCCAGGCGCTTGGCACCTCACCGCCCACTGCTGCACCTTGCAGGATGCGCAGCGCCAACAGGATCAACGGCGCCCAGTAGCCGATGTCGGCGTAGGTCGGCATCACGCCAATCAGCAGACAGGGCAACGCCATCATCAGGATGCTCAGGCTGAACACCCGTTTGCGGCCCAGTTTGTCGGCAAAGTGCGCCATCAGGATGCCGCCCAGCGGGCGCGCCAGATAGCCGGTGACGAAGATCCCGAAGCTTTGCAGCAAGCGCAGCCACTCAGGCATTTCCGGTGGGAAGAACAACTGACTGAGGGTCAGCGCAAAGAACACGAAGATGATGAAATCGTAGATTTCCAGCGCCCCGCCCAATGCCGCCAGGCCCAGGGTCTTGTAGTCGCCCCGGCTGATCGGTTGTGGACGTGGTCGAAGAATGGCTGTCATGAAAGACCCCATTTGGCAGGTGAAAACGGCAGTTAGGTGCGACAAAGGCGCGCAGGATAGCAAAGCTGGCGACATGAGGGTGGCCGGCAGACCACCGGGCTTGCGTCACATCACACGGCATACACGCCGGGCGTCATGCCGAACTGCGCGCTGAAGGCGCTGATGAACGTGCTGACGCTGTCGTAACCCAGTCGCTGGGCCACGCGATTGACGCTGTCCCCTTGTGACAGCAATTCCAGCGCCCGCTTCATCCTCGCGACGATGCGCCACTGCATGAGCGACATGCCGGTTTCGGCCCGAAAATGGCGGGTCAGGCCGCGACGGGACATGCCCACGCGGCGCGCCCAATCGTCCAGGCTCAATTTGTTGGCGGGGTCGGCGACGATGGTCAGGGTCATGCCGACCAGGTGCGGACTGCTGGGCATGGGCAGGAATAACGGCGTTGCCGGGGAAATCTTCAGTTCATCGAACAGCACATCGAGCTGGCGATGCTGGGGCGGCGTGAGCTCGGCCGGGCTTTCATGGCCTGCGCCATTGCCCCAGACGGCGATGCGTCCGAGCAAGGCGCTGGACAGCGCCGTCATCTCGAACACCGTGGGCGTGACGGGAAACAGCGGGCACATGTCGGGGCGCAGATAGATCATCCAGCCCTTTGCGGCTTCATGCACGCGCGCGGCGTGGGCGACGCCCGGGGGAATCCAGCCGATGTGCCGTGCGGGGACCACCCAGCTGCCGGTGTCCAGCTCAGCCGTGATCACGCCCTGTTTGACCGCCCACAACTGCCCTTCGCGATACCGATGCAGCGTGTCGGCGCTGCCCGACTGCAACGGCTCGGCGTTGATCAGCAGCGGGCGTCCATCCTGGATACGGCGTTGCAACGGGTACTCTGCTGGCATGGCCCGGTTTCCCTGTTGAGAGGCCAGCCGACGGTACCAAGCCAACGGGATCGCCGCAAACACGTTCGATCAGTGCACTGAATCGGCAGGCATTGCCCGTTCCATGTACAGGCTGCGCAGGGCGATCCCGCTCGGGTGTTCGTAGGCTTCGTCGCGGACCGCCACAAACCCCATGGCCCGGTAGAAGTCAGCGGCGTTGAGCGAAGAATATAAGTACAACCGGGAGAAGTGCTCGTCGGCAGCCATGGCTTCAAGCCCTTCCATCAAACGCTTGCCGATGCCTTTGCCCGCTTGGGCGGGTTCGACGAACAGCGCGATCAACTCACCGCTTTGCCGGTCCAGAATCCCGTAGCCGAGCCGCTGACCGTCTTCTTCCGCGACCAGTGCGCAACGGGTGGCAAACAGCCGCAGATAGGATTCAGGCGGCGGTGACTCACTCCAGATCTCGATTTGCTCGGGAGAATAGTGGCTCGCGCAGAGCTGCCGCACCGCACGCGTACGCAGCGACCACAGCAAAGGAATTTCGGGGATTTCGCCCGTTCTCAGTTCAATCATCTTGCCGCTCCCGCCCTCGAAAACGCACGGACAGCCGTGTCCGCGTACTGCCATTGGCTCAGGGCGACAGGATGCGCTTTTGAGCTCATGGGTGAAAGATGTGCGGCAGCCAACTTGTTGCGGGCCGCGTTCGGAGGAATGCGGTGGGTATGCAGCATCAATGGTGGATGACCGACCGCATTCGCTGCCCTCGTAACCTCGGACGTCTCCTACAGTTACTGCGTCGTTCCGATGATTGTGATTGACATCTAACCTGTGGGAGCGAGCTTGCTCGCGAAGGCGGTGTATCAGGCGACATTGATGTCACTGACCCAACGCATTTCGCTGCCCTCGTAACCTCGGACGTCTCCTACAGTTATTGCGTCGTTCCGATGATTTGTGATTGACATCTAACCTGTGGGAGCGAGCTTGCTCGCGAAGGCGGCGTATCAGGCGACATTGATGTCACTGACCCACCGCATTCGCTGCCCTCGTAACCTCGGACGTCTCCTACAGGTATTGGCGGTGCTCCAAAAATCTGCGGCAAGCATCGAACTCGTGGGAGCCGGCTTGCTGGCGAATGCGGCGGGTCAGCGGCATCTATGGCGACTGAACCACCGCATTCGCTGCCCTCGTAACCTCGGACGTCTCCTACAGGGACTGCGTCGTTCCGATGATTTGTGGTTGACATCTAACCTGTGGGAGCGAGCTTGCTCGCGAATGCGGTGTATCAGGCGACATTGATGTCACTGACCCAACGCATTTCGCTGCCCTCGTAACCTCGGACGTCTCCTACAGGGACCGGGTTGAGGCATGAACCTGTGTCCAGGCCGAAGACCTGTGAGAGCCGGCCAGCAGTAAGCCGGCTCTCATCATTCAACAATGCAGGGTTGTTGCCTAGAAACTCACCGTCGCCGACAAGCGTGCCGTGCGTGGCGCGCCGAGGAAGAGGTAGTCGTCGCCCAGGTATTCGCCGACATCGCGCCAGTAGCGTTTGTCGAACAGGTTATCGACGGTCAGGCGGAACACGGTGTCGTAGCCTTCCAGCTTCGTGCTGTACCGGCTACCCGCGTTGAACACGGTGTAGTCGTCGACCTTCACCGACCCTTCGCGGTTGGCGTATTTGCTGGCGCTGTATTGCATGCCGCCCAACAAGGCCAGCCCCGGAATCGGCAGGCTGTAGTCGGCTGACAGGCTGCCACGGTACTTCGGCACGTTGATCGCCTGGTGGTCTTCATAGGCCGTTGTGCCGCTGTCTTCCACCCGCGCACGAATGGCGGCGACGCTGGCGGCGATTTGCAGTTGCGAGGTCAGCCAGCCGTTGGCGCTCAGCTCCAGACCGGTGTTTTTCTGCTGACCCTGCTGGACAAAGGTCAGGCTGCCGTCGTCTTTGGGCCGAGAGTACTGATAGGCCTGACGCGTCTGGAACACCGCAGCGGTGAAGCTCATGCGGCGCCAGTCGTACTTCACGCCTGCTTCCAGTTGGCGAGAGATCGTCGGTGCCAGAATTTCGCCCACGTTGGTGTCGAACACCGACGCCGTGCCACCCAGCGACAGGCCTTTGCTGTAGCTGGTGTAGAGCGAAACGTTGTCGATCGGCTTGTAGATCAGCGCCGCCTGCGGCAGGAAGATCGAGCGTTGGGTGTGACGATTGTCGCTGCCGTCTTCGTTGTACGCTTTCTCGTCCAGACGCACCTGACGCCCGCCGATCACGGTCTGCCATTGATCGTTGAAGCGGATGCGGTCGGTGGCGAACAGGCCGTACTGACGGCTGTCCAGTCGCCGTTCGGTATGACCGACAGGCAGGTCGGACGGCGCGAAAGCGTCCGGCGTCTGATGGATGTTGCCCGAACCGACGAACTCGCTGAAATACGGACGGGTGTCCACCGTGCGGCGGAACGCGCTGGTGCCGAAGGTCAGCTCGTGTTTCAGCCAGCCAGTGTCGAACAGGCCAGTCATGGACGCCTCGACTTCATCGTTGCGCCGGGTGTCGTCGGGGCTGCGGAAGTCGTAGATGTCATACCCGCCGTCGGGCGTGAAATGCCCGGTGACCGGCGTGCTCGGGCAGTCGGCCTGGTAATAGCAGCCGTAAGCGAACGAACTGTAATCGTCGATCACCACACGGCTGCGCGAGGCGCTCAGGCTGGCTTTCCAGTCATCACTGAAGCGGTACTCATAGCGACCGTTCATGTTCAGTGAATCAATGCCCACCGGGTTCGACCCGCTCTGATAACCCAGCAATTTGCGGGGCGAAGCATCGTGCGGCAGTTGGGTACCGCCGAGCAGTTGATAGCCTGGCACCGAGCGCTGCTCTTTGGTCTGGTACTCGACGTCCAGTTGCAGGGTCGATTGCTCGTTGATGTTCCAGTCGAACGCCAGCGATGCGAAATCGCGTGTGCCATCGGCGTGTTCAACGTAGGAACGAATGTCTTCGTGGGCGACGTTGGCGCGCAGGCCGAACTGTTTCTCGCTGCCGAACCAGCCACCCACGTCGGTGGCGATGTAGCGCTCGCCGTGTTCGTTGGTCGACACCGTCACCGAGCGCACGTCTTCGGGGCGCTTGGTCTTGTAGTTGACCACGCCCGACGGCTCCGAGACGCCGCTTTGCAGACCGGACAGGCCTTTGAGCAACTCGACCTGCTCCTTGTTTTCCAGCGCGACGTTCTGCTCGCCGGTGATGCTGCGGCCGTTGATGCGATAACTGTTGGCGGCGTTGAGCGAGAACCCGCGCACCACGAAGTTTTCGTAGTAACCCACCGGCGCATAGCTGTCGCCCACCGAGGCATCGTTGCGCAACACGTCGCTGAGCAATTTGGCCTGCTGATTTTTGAGTCTTTCGTCGCTGAACACCGAGATCGAGGCAGGCGTGTCGAGCAACGGCGCTTCGTTGAATCCACCCACCGACGCGCTGCTGGCCTGGTAGCTCGACGGCTGTTCGCCCGACACCCTCACTGCCTCCAGGGTCAGTAGCTCGGCTTCCTGCGCCGCCAGCCAGGGCGAGGCGAACGCAATTCTCAGCGGCAACAGGCGTCGCATGAAGCCTGCGGCGGGTCGATGTGGGTTGGTCATCAGGGGTGAAGCTCCAGGCGGGAATTTTTGTCGGCGCCCCTTTTACGTTCTGCACCGATTTTTTACAACCTCGACACATGCCTGATAAACCCGGGAAACATCTCGCGTCTTGCCCCTCGAAAAACAGGTGGCGGCTCATCTACACTCCAGCGCTCACCCTTTCAGGAAATCTTCCGATGACGCCCTCGCTGCTCATGGCCGTGCTCGCTTCAGGATTTATCTACGCCATTTCCCCAGGTCCCGGCGTGCTGGCGGTGTTCGGCATCGGTGCGTCGAAGGGACGCCGTGCAGGCGCTGCGTTTCTTTGTGGGCATCTGTTGGGGGATGTGATCTGGTGCAGCACGGCGCTGGCCGCGATCATTGGCGCCAGGGTGATCGGCACCACGGCGTTCGACGTGCTCGGCATCATCAGCGGGGTGTTTCTGTTCTGGCTCGGCTGGCGCGCCATTCGTGCCAAGCGCAGCAGTGAAGACGAGCCGAAAGCGCCAGGCCGTCATCCGTTCTGGCACGGGATCATGTTCGGCCTGACCAACCCGAAAGCCTACCCGGTGGCGGTCGCCACCTTTACCGCCCTGCTCTCCAGCCGCGCCGACATGCTCAACTGGTCGATGCTGCCGCTGTTGATTCTGGTCAGCACCCTGGGCGGGATCGCGGCCTACGGCATCATCATCGGCGTCGTCGGCGCGCGACACGTACGCACGGTGTATCAACGCCACGAGCTGACGATCACCCGCCTGTGTGGCGTGATGTTCATCGGCTTTGCGATCAACGCATTGATGCACGCAGTGCCGAGCCTGCTGCCGCGCAAGCCCTGATAATCAGCCAGCAGGATGCCGATGCGCCTGAGGCTGGCGTCAACTCAAGGCACGCTGCAGCATCCTGTGGGAGCGAATTCATTCGCGAGACGTCCGTACGGTCGACACAGCACCTTCGCCTGAACGATTTTTCGCGAATGAATTCGCTCCCACAGTGCGGCATCAACCCATCAGACCGTCAGCCCATCGGGGTGGCAGCGGCCTCTGCGGTGAGCCAGGCCAAGAAGGCTTTTACCGGTTCCTGGCGCTCGCGTCCCGGCACGCAAGCGGCCACATAGCGTGGTCCTGGCAGGCTGATGTCCGGTCGACACGCCACCAGCTCTCCGCGCTTCACACTGTCCGCCACCAATACGTTGCTCGCCAGCACCAGCCCCTGCCCGGCCACCGCTGCGCTCAGTGCGTAATGCTCATCGTCGAACGCTCGCAAGCGCGCTGTTTCCAGCCAATGCTCACACCCCGCTGCGGCGCACCAGGTATTCCAACTGATCGCAAACGCACCGGGAATCTGCCATTGCAAGTCGATCAGCTCGACCTGCCCACCATCGATGGCGTCGATCCGTTCGGGCGCGGCGTACACGGCAAACCGCTCGTTCATCAGGTCTTGATGAAACAGATTCGGATCGTCGCGACTGACCGTGCGAATGGCCAGGTCGATGCTGGAATCCCTCAGCAGATCGACCAGCTCGTTACGCGTGTCGACACGGACGTTGAATTGAGGATATGCCCGATAAAAACCACCCAACCGGGGAATCAGCCAGGCGGCCGCCAAGCCCGGTGTGGTCGAGAGCGTGAGGGTGTGCGAGGCCGTGTCAGGACAGAAGCTTTCCAGGCTGCGGCGGATGTCCAGCAGCGCACGATGGGCTTGCCGATAAAGTTGTTCGCCTTCCTCCGTCAGCATCACGCCCTGACCGGATCGCTCGAACAACAGGGCGCCCAACCAGGCCTCAAGGGTCTTCACCTGATGAGAAATGGCCGCGGGGGTCACGGAGAGTTCTTCGGCGGCGGCTTTGAAACTGCCCAGCCGGGCGGCAGCCTCGAAGGTGCGCAATGCGTTGAGTGGAAGGTTGGAGAACACCAGAAGCTCCCTGCTTGAACCGACCTGCATGAATTGAATTGACGCGGGGTCAATTTATCTCATTTTTCGGGGCGGCAAGCTGCGGATAACGTGAGCGGCATTTCCCGTCCGGACCCACGGAGCACGTCATGCAAGGCCCCACACGCAAACTGGTTCAAGCCGTCCTGTACGAAGCCATCGCGATCGCGGTGCTGTCACCGGCGATCTCACTGATCTACGAGGCTGGGCTGGCGCACGCGGGCGCGCTGTCGTTGATGCTCTCGGCCAGCGCCTTGATCTGGAACATGCTCTACAACACCGCGTTCGAGTACTGGGAATCCCGACAAACGCAGCGCACGCGCACGTTCGGCCGGCGACTGCTGCATTCCTTTGGCTTCGAAGGTGGACTGGTCGTGCTGCTGGTGCCGCTCGTGGCGTGGTGGCTGGACATCTCGTGGTGGGCCGCGCTGGTCACCGACCTCGGGTTGTTCGTATTTTTCTTCTTCTACGCACTGGTGTTTCAGTGGGCGTTTGATCGGGTGTTCGATGTGCCGGTGTCGGCAAGGGGGTGCGATGCGTGATCGCCCTGCCGACCTGTAGGAGCGCGCTTGCCCGCGAAGACTTGTGTACATCCGACATCAATGTGTGAACCCTTTGGTTGTCTTCGCGGGCAAGCGCGCTCCTACACAGGCAGTACGCGCTGTGGGCTTACTGCGCCAGCCCGACCTTCAGCAATTTGCCATTGTCCTCATCGGTGAGCACGTACAGGTAACCATCGGGCCCCTGGCGTACATCCCGGATGCGCGATTTCAGTTCGCCCAACAGGCGCTCTTCATGCACCACCTTGTCGTCTTTAAGCTCCAGGCGGATCAACACCTGAGCCGACAGCGCGCCGATGAACACGCTGTGATCCCACGGCTTGAAGCGGTCAGCGCTGTAGAACGCCATGCCGCTGATGGCCGGAGATTTCTCCCAGACATGGAAAGGGTTCTTCACCCCGTCGACGATCTTGCCTTTGGATTCGGAAATCGGCTGGCCGCTGTAGTCGATGCCGAAGGTTGAAATCGGCCAGCCGTAATTCGCGCCCCGTTCGATGATGTTGATTTCGTCGCCGCCCATGGGTCCGTGCTCGTTGGTCCACAGGGTCCCGGTCCACGGGTTGAGCGCCGCGCCCTGCTGGTTGCGATGGCCGTAGCTCCAGATTTCCGGGCGCACGTTTTTCTGACCGACGAAGGGGTTGTCCTTGGGCACCGTGCCGTCGGGGTACAGGCGCACGACTTTGCCTTGCAGCTTGTCCAGGTCCTGCGCGGTCGGGCGATTGTTGTTTTCACCGAGCGCAATGAACATGTAGCCATCACGATCAAAGACGATGCGCGAACCGAAGTGATTGCCCACCGACAATTTCGGCTGCTGCTGGAAGATCCGTGTAAAGCCTTCCAGTCGCGTCATGTCATCCGACAGCCGCCCACGCCCCGCAGCGGTCCCACCGGTTTTGCCGTCGCTGCCGACTTCGGCGTACGTCAGGTACACCATGCGGTCCTTGGCAAAGTCCGGCGACAACTCGACATCCAGTAAACCACCCTGCCCTTGCACCCAGACCTGAGGCACGCCAGAGATCGGTGCAGACAGCTTGCCGTCAGGGGTCACGCGCCGCAGATTGCCGGTGCGTTCGGTCACGAGCATGCCTTTGTTGTCTGGCAAGAACGCCACGGCCCAAGGGTGCTGCAGACCGCCGACCACCTCGTCCACGGTCAGCGTCCCTTCCTCACTTTGATAAGTGGCGGCGAGGGTCTGGAACGACAGGCTGAGCAATGCCGAGGCACACAGGCTGGCGAGCAGGGTTTTGCGGATCGTCGGTTTATGCAACATAGGCGGTTCCTTTTGGCGGGAAAGTGGACTCTGGCTGTCGTGTTGCCGATTCAGTTGCTGCGGCGTTCGGTGCCGCTTGAAGGTCGCGAAGCGGGTTGTCGTGAAGGGTAGCCGTTACCGATGCCGCCGTTTTCCAGCGTGGGCGGACGTTGCTGGGTCGGACCAAGATAGGGCCCGCGCATTGTGGGCGAGATGGATTCGGTGCCTTGGCGGCTATTGGGATTGGCCCGGCGAATGGCGCCGTTGTCACTGTTGTTGTTCGAGCGGTTGGGGTAGCTGGCAGAGGCCAGCAACTGAGGTGAAAGCGAGGCGGGTGAACGCGCGCTGTCATCGGCCTGCGCTGCGTTGAGACTGAGCACGCCGCAGAACGAGACAAGCGCGAGGTGTCGCAGAAAACTGTTCATCATTTACCTTCTGAAGAATGGGTAACGATTCCGGTCTTTGATGGCGATCAGGCGCGTAGGTTCGCGCTGTGACAGTGGATGAGCAACGTGTAGGACGATTCGCTTTGTAACAAGAATAGTCGAGCAGCCATCCGGTAAAGCACCTGCCCCGCGCATATCTGGCGAGCGATTGTGTACTCTGCGTGCACTCACTTTTTGTCAGAGCGCCTTCATGTCCGATTCCCCCGCCCTCAAGGAAATCTTCAACCGCGACCGCTTGCAGCACATCGCCGATGAAACGTGGGCGGTGTACCCGGCGTTTGATCGCAACGGGTTCATGGCGCGGGCGTCGCAGGGCCTGGACGGGCTGTCGGTGATGCAACGCCTGAACCGGGTCAGCCAGAGCCTGCATACAGGCTTGCCTGAGGACTACGCCGTAGCACTGGAGATTCTGTACGCACTGGCGCCGCGACTGAACAGCGCGTTCGTCAGCATGATTCTGCCAGAGTACGTTGCGCTCTACGGCCAGGACGACTTTGCGCGGTCCATGGATGCATTGAAATTCTTCACCTCGTATGGCTCATCGGAGTTTGCCGTCCGGCATTTTCTGCGCAAGGACTTTGCGCAGGCCATCAAGGTGATGCACGGCTGGTCGCTGGACGACAATCCGCATGTTCGGCGGCTGGCCAGCGAAGGCTGTCGGCCGCGATTGCCGTGGTCGTTCCGGCTGGAGAACCTGATGGTCGATCCGACGCCGGTGCTCGACATCCTCGATAACCTCAAGGCCGATGACAGCCTCTACGTGCGCAAATCGGTGGCGAACCATTTCAACGACATCACCAAGGACAATCCCGAGTGGGTGCTCGACCAACTGGAAGGCTGGTCGCTGGACAACCCCAACAGCGCATGGATTGCCCGCCATGCCTTGCGCTCGCTGATCAAGCAAGGCGATGTCCGGGCCCTGACGTTGATGGGCGCGGGCCAGAAAGCGCAGGTCACGCTGGAGCACCTCAAGGTGACGCCCGACGTCATCCGTCTGGGCGATCGGATCAACCTGTCGTTCACGCTGAAGTCGACGTCCGACAAGGCGCAACGCCTGATCGTCGATTACGCGATTCATTACGTGAAGAAATCCGGCGGCACCTCCGCGAAGGTGTTCAAACTCAAGACGTTTGAGCTCGGTGCCGGTCAGTCGGTCAACATCAGTCGAGAGCAACAGGTGCGCAACTTCACCACCCGCGTGCATTACGCCGGTCGCCATGAGGTCGATGTGTTGATCAACGGCGAATGCCTGGGACGCAGCGGGTTTGATTTGAAAGCGTGAATCGACGCTGGTCGGTTGCTGCACAAATCTTCCAGACCCGGCGTTACGCTGCACGATAACGTACGTCAGACAGACGCAGCGCTCATCGCGAGGAAACCCATGCCCGAACGCCACTGGATCGATCTCAAGCAGGACGCGACGTCCGGCATCGAGACGATGCGCGCGCATTTCGAGGGGCATGCGTACGATCCCCACTGGCATGACACTTATCTGGTGGGCATCACCGAGCAAGGCCTGCAGCAGTTCAACTGCCGTCGACAGCAACACAACAGCACGCCCGGTAAGGTGTTTCTGCTCGAACCGGGCGATATCCATGACGGCAACGCCCCGCAAGCCGGCGGCTTTACCTACCGCACGCTGTACCTGGACCCGCACTGGCTGGAACGTGAACTGCACGCTCAGTTCGAGGAAGCGCCGGACAACGCGCAACTGGGTTTCGCCGCGACCCTGGCGGATGACAGCCGTCTGGCCGTTGCCACCGCTAACGCTTTCGAGGCCATGCACAACGACGAACTGCGCATCGTGCGCCAGACCGCGTTGGACAACCTGCTGTCGAACCTCACCCGCCACCTGCACTGGCGTTCCCTGATCAGCCCCGATCCGCGCTTGCCGCTGGTGGCGCAGCGCGCCCGGGACTACCTGCACAGTCATCTGCATCAGGACATCGGTCTGGACGATCTGGCGGCGGTGACCGGCGTGGACCGTTTTCGCCTGAGTCGCGCGTTCAAGGCAGCGTTCGGTCTGGCCCCGCACGCCTATCTGATCCAGTTGCGCCTGGCCCGCGCCCGGCGTCTACTGGCCCGCGGCGAACTGCCCGTCACGGTCGCGGCCGCGCTGGGGTTTGCCGATCAGAGCCACCTCGGTCGCTGGTTCCAGCGCGCCTACCGCATGACCCCTGCCGACTACCGCAGACGCTGCTCAATTCTTCCAGACTGACACCCGCCCGGGCCGCGATCATCTCTGCATATTCACTGCCTGCAGAGTCGTCCCATGCACACCTTCCTGCCGTTCCTGTTGTTCGCTTTCGTTGCTTCCATCACGCCCGGCCCGACCAACATTCTGGTCCTGACCAACAGCTCGCGGCATGGCCTGCTGCGCACCGCGCCGATTGTGTTGGGCGCCTGTGGCGGGGCGGCGTTGCTGGTGCTGATGGTGGGGACCGGGCTGGGCGATGTGCTGGCGCGTCATGTGCACATCCAGACGGTCATGTCGTGGATCGGCATCGCCTGGCTGACCTGGCTCGCGTGGCAGATCTTCACGGCGCCGGCCGAGGCGGTCGATCCTTCTCAGGCGAACAGCGGCCCACGCCTGGGCGTCTGGGGTGCGGCCAGCCTGCAACTGGTCAACCCGAAAACCTGGATGATGGCGCTGGCGGTGGTCAGCGTGTTCGCCGGCACCGACGCCGACCGTCTGCTACGCGTGGCGTGGTTGTCGCTGATGTTCTTCCTGGTCTCGATCCCGTGCATGAGCGCCTGGGCGTACCTGGGTGTCAGCGCCGCGAAGTTTTGCCGCTCGGCACAGAGCATGAAGCGGTTCAATCAGGCGATGGCGGTGCTGTTGCTGGTGTCGGCGTGGTTGACGTTGGTGGTGTGAGGACGCTGACTCCCACACGGTCCAGATTGACGCGGAGCGTCAGTGGCTGCGTTACCACGCGGAGCGTGGGAACGATCAACAACGGCTGGCTGAATATTGAACCTGTGGGAGTCAGCTTGCTGACGAAGGCGGTGTGTCATCCAACAGTGATGTACCTGACCCGGCGCGTTCGTCAGCAAGCTAACTCCCACAGGTCCGAGGCTGCCCAAAGAGATGTGTTCAACCCTGGGTGCAAAGCCTGATTTAATGCCGGTTTTCCCCTGCTGCCCCGGACCCCGCCATGGCCCCCTTCTACGATGCACGCGGCAATATCTACGCCGTCATTTCTCCTGATGCACTGCGCACATTGGGCATCGACGTCCCCGAATCCGCCGCCGACGCCGCGCTGACCCGGCAAGCATGGACCGCCAACGCCGTCGCAGCCATTTGCGACTGGCCGGACGGCCAACGCCCTGCGGGCAGCAAAGCGCATCGGTCGGACGGCTTGCTGGTCGGGCCGTTTCAGGACGTCGCTCCATTCGACGTGCTCATCGTCAACACCGACGGCACCCTCGCCGAACGCAGCGGCAACGGCCTGACCATCTTCGCCCAGTCGCTGACAGACGCTCGCCGCCCGCTGAGTGAAGAAGGCTTCACCCTGAGGGTTCATCACGACAACAACGACTCGGCCAGCCCGGTGCCGACCCAGGTCGTCCCGGCTATGATCGACGGTGTTTCAGGGTTCTGGCTGGACATCGGCACACCGGGTTTCGGCGCGGCAGCAGTCGGCGCGAAGGGATCGGGTGTGAGCGACACCACGCTCGATCAGCGCCCGGTCAATCGGGTGGAGCGTCTCGGCCGATTGCATCCCGACTGGCAGACCAGCGTGTTTGTCCGGGTCGGTAATCCACACTGTGTGACGCTGGTCGGCAACGCGGCTTCGCTCCCGGACTTTGAACAACTGCACGAGCAGCCGCTGAACGACGCTTTGACCCGAATCGCATTTGCCGCCGGGGCCTTGGGCGAAGGCGATCCCTGCCCCGCTGGCATCAACCTGCAGTGGGCGGCGAAAGCAGCACCGAACCGCATCCTGGCCCGTGTCTTCGAACGTGGCGAAGGGCCTACGGCGTCTTCCGGCACCAGCGCCAGCGCGGTCGCCTCCGCTGCATGGCTGAGCGGGTGGGTTCAGGCAGGTCTGGTGGAAGTGGTCATGCCCGGCGGAACGGCGCCGGTACGCCTGATCGAACAGGACGGCCGATTGCAGCAGGTTCAGCTGTTTGGCACCGCACACCTTCAACACTGAAGTGCGCGAGACTGACATTTCGGGCCATAGCGCTGTCTTCGTCACAGACAGCGCGTGTCGTTTTTGGTGTTTTGCGAACACCCACGCAATCGAGTGTGAAATTGCCACTACCGAGATTGCATCTGTCCCGCCCTTGTCTATGATCTGATCATTCGCCGCCACTCAACCCTGTGAGTGCGCGCTGCGTGAGTCATCGACAACGGACGTCAGGCGCCCACTATGGATTTCCCCGCACACCTCGCAACGTTGCGACCTTCTATCGATTCGATGACCATCAGACGATCGGTGTCCTCGTTGTCGAAGCACCTTTCCCCGCTCTGCCACGCGCCTTTCAGCCTTCTGAATGCCTGCACGCCGTCAACAGATGTCATACCGCCATGACTCAAGCTTGCGCTTGAAAGGTCGATCCTCGTAACAGCCCATCAAGGAAGACGGTCACTTCGACCGCGTTTCGCAATCAGTGAGGAAGGTGGCAGATGTTCAATTCACACCGCAAAGCCGTCGAAGCCGAATTACAGGTCTCAACCGCCGCCCTGTGCCAGTCGAAGGCCAAGCTCGCGGCCATCAGTCGTTCAATGGCGATGATCGAGTTCTCGCCCGATGGCATCATCCTCGATGCCAACGAAAAGTTCTGCCTCGCCATGGGCTACCAGCCCGGCGAACTGGTGGGCAAGCATCACCGGATCTTCTGTGAAAAAGCCTTCTGCGACAGCGACGCCTACGGCAAATTGTGGCGTGATCTGGCCCGTGGCGAGCCGCTGTGCGGGACGTTCATGCGCCTGGATAAATCCGGTCGTGAGATCTGGCTGGAAGCGAGTTACATGCCGGTGTTCGACAACGACGGCAAAGTGCAGAGCGTGATCAAGGTCGCTGCCGACATCACCACTCGCTCGCAGAAGGATCATGAAAACAAGAGCATGATCGATGCGATCAGTCGCTCCATGGCAATGATCGAATTCAGCCCCGACGGCCGGATCGTCACGGCCAATGAGAACTTCCTGAAGACCATGCATTACTCGCTCAGCGAAGTCGTCGGTCAGCACCACAGCCTGTTCTGTACGCGGGCTGAAGTGGAATCGCCCTCCTACAAGGCCTTCTGGGCATCGCTCAACCGCGGCGAATATCACTCCCATCGCTTCGAACGGGTGAACAAGCTGGGCGAGACGGTTTACCTCGAAGCCACCTATAACCCGTTGTTCGATGCCAAAGGCCGCTTGTACAAAGTGGTGAAGTTCGCCAGCGACATCACCGAGCAAGTCACTGTGCAGCGTTGTGCCGCGACCACCGCGCACGACACGTCGGTACGTACCGACGCCTGCGCACAGAAGGGCTCCAGTGTGGTGCAGCAAACGGTGGAGGTGATCGAGCAGATCTCGGTCGATCTAAACGAAGCGGCCCGCAGCATCGATGCCGTGAACAAACAGTCGGAAATCATTGCGACCATTGTGCAGACCATTCGCGGGATCGCCGACCAGACCAACCTGCTGGCGCTCAACGCAGCCATCGAGGCCGCGCGTGCGGGAGAACATGGACGCGGATTCGCGGTGGTTGCCGACGAGGTGCGCGGCCTGGCAGCGCGAACCAGCAAGGCCACGGTCGAAATCGTCGATGTGGTCAGGCAGAACAATGAACTGGCGAAAAGTGCGGTGTCGAGCATGCAGTCCAGCCTGAGCCGAACCGGCACCGGGGTCGAACTGGCCAACGAGGCCGGGGAAGTGATTCTGGAGATTCAGCAAGGCTCGCGGCATGTGGTGGACGCGATCAGCCAGTTCAACTCGACGTTGCGGATTGATTGAGTGGTTATTGAGCTCTGATCTGATCGTTCCCACGCTCCGCGTGGTAACGCAGCGACTGACGCTCCGCGTCTGTGTGGACGCGGAGCGTCCTGGCAGGCATTCCCACGCGGAGCGTGGGAACGATCACGCAACGGATGCAGCATGCCAAGGCAACGAAAAACGGGGATCAACCTACTCCCCGATGTCCTCATTCCACAGCTCGGGCTTGTCGGCAATGAATTGCTTCATCAGGCCGATGCAAGTCGCGTTGTGCACTACGTCTACCTGCACACCCCGTGAGCGCAAAAGTTCTTCCTCGCCCATGAACGTCTCGTTTTCGCCGACGATGATCTTGCGGATGCCGTACAGCAGGATGGCACCGCTGCACATCGCACAGGGTGAAAGCGTGGTGTACAGCGTGGCTTCGCGGTAGACCTTCGCAGGCTGGCGGCCCGCGTTCTCGAAGGCGTCCATTTCACCGTGCTTGATCGCACTGCCTTCCTGAACCCGACGGTTATGCCCGCGGCCAATGATCTTGCCGTCGTGCACGATCACCGAACCGATGGGAATCCCGCCCTCGGCCAATCCCTTCTGCGCCTCTTCAATGGCGGCCTGCATGAATGGGTCCATGGTCTCTCCTTCCCCGTTTGATTCACAAAATTCAGCCCCGAATCCACGGGGCATGCGGCGCTAAGGCTTGGCTTTTTTCAGCGCATTGTCCAGCGCCGTGGACACATAGACCTTGAGCAGTTCGCTGGAACGGCCCTTCATGTCCATGCCGACGTCACGTTGTTTGCTGCGGAATTTGTTGGCGATGTCCTGCGGGGGATCACCGACGTTGAGCGCAGTGAGTTCTTCCGGTGTGAAAGAGGCTGCATAGGCCGCCGCCAGGTTGCGGTCCCACTCTTGCTGATACTGAGGCTGCAAATACTGCAGCTCGTCCTGAACGATTTCCTGGGCCTTGGTGCGCCCGACCGCCTCGACGATGGTGGTGAACGTCACGGTGCGCGACGCGACCTGATAGCCCAGCCAGCCCAGGCTCTCGCCCAGATGCCGGTCCTGCACGAACGTCAGCGCGCTCGGTGGAACCGGCGGAACGGGAGCGGCTTCGGCGGCCAGTGCAAAACCGGGCGCTTCGAGCAGCAGGCCGAACAACAGCCCCGCTGCCACATTCAACACCATCAACGCAGTCGATCTGCTATATCCCATGTCCTCTCCCCGGCGACTTTATCTGTGTGATCAACTCATTGACTGCGGGTGACGCTAGCAGTTGAGCAACGGTTTGCCACTCGGCGAGGTGCACAACTCGCGGCGCTCAACCTTGCGCGGAAGACCGCGATGACCATTGCTGCGCGTTCATGCGGTAGATCCTGACGCCCTGTCGGTGGTACTGACTGTGGATGTAACCGCTGAATCCCAGCTTCTGGATGACCTTGACCGATGCGACGTTGGCGGGCTGGACAATGGCAATCAGCGAATCGATCCCCACGGTGTCGAAACCGTGGGCCAGCGCTCCCCGTGCCGCTTCGGTGCCCAGTCCCTTGCCCCAGAACCCTGACGCCAGCCGGTAGCCGATTTCGATTTCATCGGCGTCGTCCACGCGTTCTGCATTGAGACCGCAGAATCCGGCCAAGGTTGATGTCGACTTGTCCACCACGCCCCACGGCCCGAAACCGTGCTGGCGATAGGAAAGCCGACACCACTCGATGAACTCACGCGTCGCCTGTTCGGACAACACGCCGCGCACCGAGTGACGCATGACCTCCGCGTCACCCAGAATCTGCGCCAGGGCCGATGTGTCATCAGGCGTGAGTTCGCGAAGGATCAGACGTTCGGTGTTAATGGAGGGGATGGGCGTGTTCATGATGGCGGGTCTCACGGTTGATCGAATGACCAGCCATGAGCATGGCGCAAGCCAAGGCGAGTCGCCAGTTTAAAGGTTCACTCTGGTCCTGCCCCCTCACACTGAACCTGTGGGAGCTGCCGGAGGTTACGACGGTGGCGAATGCGGCGGGACAGGTACATCGTCGCTCACCGACATACCTCATTCGCTGCCCTAGTAACCTCGGACGTCTCCTACACGTATGGCGTCGCACGTACCCTGTGATGGCGTCGCACATACCCTGTGGGAGCTGCCGGAGGTTACGACAGTGGCGAATGCGGTGGGACAGGTACATCGTCGCTGGACCGACATACCTCATTCGCTGCCCTCGTAACCTCGGACGTCTCCTACACGTATGGCGTCGCACGTACCCTGTGATGGCATCGCACATACCCTGTGGGAGCTGCCGGGGGTTACGACAGTGGCGAATGCGGTGGGACAGGTACATCGTCGCTGGACCGACATACCTCATTCGCTGCCCTCGTAACCTCGGACGTCTCCTACACGTATGGCGTCGCACGTACCCTGTGATGGCGTCGCGCATACCCTGTGGGAGCTGCCGGAGGTTACGACGGTGGCGAATGCGGTGGGACAGGTACATCGTCGCTGACCGACATACCTCATTCGCTGCCCTCGTAACCTCGGACGTCTCCTACACGTATGGCGTCGCACGTACCCTGTGATGGCGTCGCACATACCCTGTGGGAGCTGCCGGAGGTTACGACGGTGGCGAATGCTTTGTGCCTGACGCAGCGCTTTCGCAAACTGCGTAACCTCCCACCGGCCTCACAAAGTCCGAGGGCGGACTGAAAACCGATTACAGCCCCGCCGTCACCTTCTTGGCCACCTCGGCCGGGACCCAAGCGGTCCAGATTTCCGGGTGATCCTTCAGAAAGCTTTTCGCAACGGCAGAAGGTTCCAGGCGCTTCTCGCTCATTTCACCCAGGGTCTTGTTCAACTGATCGATCGGCAGGTCCACTTTCTGGAAGAAGCTCACCAGATCCGGGTACTGCTTGTGAAACGGTTCCGACACACCGATCGCCAGATGCGCAGCCAGTGAGCTGGAGCCGATCGGGTTGGGGTTGCTGGCGTCAGCCAATGTTTTCCAGGCCGCTTCGTTGAACGGCGGCTCTTCCAGCTTGATCAGCTTGAAGCGACCGAGCAGCGGAGTCGGCGACCAGTAGTAGAACAACACCGGCTTGCCACGGCGGATGGACGAAGCGATCTCGGCGTCCAGTGCCGCGCCCGAGCCTGTACGGAAGTTCACGTAACTGTCGTTGAGCTTGTAAGCCTTGAGTTTCTGCGTGTTGACGATTTCCGAAGTCCAGCCGCTCGGGCTATTCAGGAAACGGCCTTTGTCCGGCGATTCAGGGTCTTTGAACACGTCCTTGTATTTGGGCAGGTCGGACACCGATTTCAGGTCCGGCGCCAACGGCTTGATGCCTTTTTCCGGGTCGCCCTTGACCACGAATTCCGGCACCCACCAACCCTCGGTCGCGCCTTTGACGATGTCCCCAAGGCCATAGACCTTGCCTTCTGCTTCGGCCTTGACCCACGCCGGGCTGCGTCCGGCCCACTCTTCACCGATGACCTGAATGTCATTCTTGGCCAGCGCGGCTTCAAGGCTCACGGTGCTGCCGGGCAGTTTGTCGGTCGGGTAGCCGTAGCCCTTCTCGACGATGGTGCGCAGGATTTCGGTGATCAGGCTGCCGCTTTCCCACGTGATGTCGCCAAAGAGGATCGGCGCGGTTTTCTCCGCACTGTGGGCTGAACCGGACAGCACGGACAATGCCAGCAGCGAAGCGCCGAGCAGGTGTTTGATCGAGGTCATTGTGGTCTCTCGTGGCTCAAGAATAGAAAAGGCCCAGTTGGGTTTAGCACAGCACACGCTTCATTCCAGACAAGCGCGCAGGCAACAGGTTTCAGCTTTATCGATGTAGTCACTGACCGAGCGCGCTGAAATGCCCAGACGCTGCGAAATCTCAGGGTAGGTCATGCCGCTGCCGCGGGAGAGCACGAAGCTCGTCTTGACCTTGGCGGGCAGGCGATTGAGTCGGCGGTCAAGACGATTAAGAAGTTGCAGCGCGGCCGTCAGGCTTTCAGGCGACGGGGCGTGATCACCTTCCTCCCGCGTCAGCGCATCGACGTAATGTCGCTCCAGATCACGCCGGCGCCAGCGTTCGTAAATCAGCCGCTTGGCGATGGTAGTGAGCAAAGCACGAGGCTGCCGAATGGGGACGACATTGGGTGAAGCCAGCAGCTGAAGGAAGGTTTCGGACGCGATGTCTTCGACGCACTCTCGCGAATCCAGGTGACGGCGCAAGCGGTCGCATAGCCAGACGTAATGAAGCTGAAAAAGCTCGCTGAGGTATTGGCGATGGGAGACGTCGGCACCGGACATGAGGGCTTCCCTTGGCGTGGATTATTGTTCTGTCCGGCAGTCCGGTGGCGCCATGCTAACAAGGGCTTTTATGCATTAATAATATTTAAAAGCGATTCCTATAGATCGAAATTGAATACATGAGCTTCGCGCTCGTACTGCAGCAGCACCTCGTAATCCGCCTCGCTTGCAGGTTTTACCTCATCAATCGCCAGTACCTGGGCAACGTCTGGCAGGTCTTTCAGGGCCTGATTCAGTGCCTGGCGGATCGCCGCTCCACCGGCCCCGATCCGCGTGATGTAAGGCAGGCACGGACCCGGTGCGGTACGGCCGATGACCTTGATACCTGCCACCTCATCGCTGGCATCGCGCGCCAGATAATCGTAGGTGACACTGTCGATCGCTGCGAGGTCGCCTCTTCCCGCCTTGATCTCGGCCAGGCTGTTGCGGTGTCCGCCGGTCAACGACACCTGGGCGAAGAACCGCCCGCCCTGTTGAAGTGGCGCCAAGGCGTGACGGAGCAGGTTCATGCCGGAGTTTGAATCGCGGGAATTGAGCAGGCCGTGACTGCCGCGAAAGTCTTCAAGCTGCTGACGAGGGTCGTCGGAACGCGCCACCAGCAAGCTGCAATGGTTGCCGCCAGCGCTGTTGGGCAATCGATAGACCGGCCGACCGACCACCTGCACCTGTCCGCGCAAGGCAGTCATTAGCGGGTAACCGCACGTTTGCGTAATCAACAATGACGGAGACAGCCACAGTTGCTTGAGGTCGAGTTCTTGCGCCTCCAAACGCTCTGCTGACAGTAATTCGAGGACACGCGTCAGCCACGCCTCCTGGGCGGATTGCACCCGTGGCGGGGCGACGTACATCCGTAATTCGGCGAAACCCTGAGACATGTTCGAGCACCGGCACTAGGCATGAGGATGTTGAGGACTGTCGATGGGACAAAAGCTGTAACGCCGAAACAGTTCAGCATACCCAGGCACCAGAAAACCACCGCTGCGTGCCAGCCATTGTTCACGCCGTGCGCGATAAACGGCCGGGATGTGATACCAGGCCAACCCCGGCAGATCGTGGTGCACCAGGTGCAAATTCAGATTGAGAAACAGCCAGCGCCACGGCCACGACGCCTCGTTGATCACCGTGCGTTGCTCCGGATGTGCGCTGGGGCGATGCTCGTAGTACGAACGCACCATCGAGATCGCCAGCGCAGGCACCGTGATCAGCAAGAGGTAATGCAGGCTCGACAACACGCTGCAGCGTTCGATGAAGGCAAACATCAGGATCAGGAAAAACCCGTGGGTGGACCACATCATCCAGGCCTGACGGTCGCCATTAAAAAGCCGTCGAGACTCTCCGCTTATCAGGCTGCCGAGCGCCAATGGCACGCCGAACGCCAGACGCCCCGGCGGGGTCTTGTCGAGCCAGCGCAGCACGCGCATCACAGGCCCCGTCCGCTGCCACTTCAATTGGCTGAGATAGCGGCTTTCCGGATCGAGGCCGGGCACGGTCAGGTCTTCATCCCGGTGATGTTGCATATGCGTGTCGCGGTACAGCGTGTAGGGATACCAGACCGCGAAGGGTGCGTAGCCCAGCAGCTTGTTCAGCCACAAGTGGCGAGTGGGATGGCCATGAAGCAACTCGTGTTGCAGCGACATCCACAGCACCGTCAGCGGAATCATCAACGCCGTGGTGGGCCAGACGCCGAGCCGCGGGCTCAGCAGCAACAGCGTTGGCCAGGCCATGTACACCCCGATCAGCAATGTCCACGTCGGCCATTCCGTGCGGCCGGTAAACCGTGCGCGCAGACGGACGATGTCTTCGCGCTGTGCGTCGTCGAGGTAGTGAGGCATTGCGGGTTCCTGCGTGCTGGCTGATACCCCTCTGTGCAACGACGCAGGAAAATCTTGTAGATCGATTGGTTATGACGGTAGAACGTAAGCCCGAATGCCCAGCCCGAACCCGGTCCGTCATGCAGTGTTACCCCGTCCCCGATCTTCAACGTTCGTTGGTGGACAAGTTCTACCGCGCGCACCGCTCGTCCATGCGTGGCAAGGGCGAGGCAACGCTGTGGGTCGCGAAGGACGGCGAAATCGTGGGCGCGCTGAACCTGACGCCCCTGGCCGGTGGGCACTGGTTGACGGGCGTGTTCGTGGCGCCGTCCCGGCGCAGACAAGGCGTCGCCGGGCGCTTGATCGAGGCGGCACTTGGCGAAGTGGAAGGTCCGGTCTGGTTATTCTGTGACCCTGAGCTGACCGGGTTTTACCAGCGCCTCGGGTTTGTCGCCACCGAGCAACTGCCACCTGAACTGGCGGACCGCCTGACGCGCTATCGGCAGACCAAAACGTTGATCGCGTTGGTCCATCAATGCTGATTCGGCTTAGATCCGTTTGCGCACTCGACCAAACCAAATGTGTGATCCGCGCCTGAATCCCGCGTGCTAGCCTCGCCCATCACCTCTTGCCATTGAACGGGATGCACATGAAACCGACGCTTTTGGCTTGCTCGCTGGTTGCCGTGTTCGGATCGACACTGGCCGCTGCCGCCACCCCCGCTTCCTCCTCCAATATCAGTCACGAACAGTTCGCCACGGTGCTCAAGGGTGAATGGCGCGTGCCGCAGAATGTCGCGCGCGATCAGTACCGTCACCCGGAACAGACCCTGCAGTTCTTTGGCTTGCGCGACGACCAGACCGTCATCGAAATCACCCCCGGCAATGGCTGGTACAGCGAACTGCTGGCACCCTTGCTCAAGGACAACGGCCATTACGTCGCCGCGATTGTTGACCCTTCCGTCAGTGACTATGCGAAGAAATCTGCCGACAACCTCAAGCAGAAATACGCGGCCGACCCCGCTCATTACGGCAAAATCGAGGTGGTGGCGTACGCGCCCAAGGCGCCCGTGTTCGGCAAGCCGGAATCCGCAGACACTGTGCTGACCTTTCGCAACGTGCACAACTGGGTGGACGCCGGCAACGAGGCCGCGACCTTCAAGGCGTTTTATGACGTGCTGAAGCCGGGCGGCACGCTGGGTGTGGTCGATCACCGGGCCAAGCCGGGCACGACCGCCAAGGACAACGAAAAGAACGGCTACCTGCCTACCGATTACGTGGTGAAACTCGCCCAGGCAGCGGGCTTCACACTGGCGGGCGAAAGCGAGATCAACGCCAACCCCAAAGACACCAAGGATTACCCCGACGGGGTCTGGACCTTGCCGCCGGCATTGGTCAAGGGCGAGCAGGACAAGGCCAGGTACCTGGCGATCGGCGAGTCGGACCGGATGACCCTGCGGTTCATCAAGCCCGCGAAGTAGCGGCGCTGATTGGGGGCAGTGTCAAACTCAGCGCACGTGCTGAATTAGCTGCCCACCCCATCGCGAGTCACCACGCCCCAGACACAAGCGCCCTGCTCAGTCGTCGGCATTCGGGTCCATGTCGGGGAACAGCACTTCAGTGAAACCGAAGCGGCTGAAATCGGTAATGCGTGACGGGTACAGACGGCCGATCAAGTGATCGCATTCGTGTTGAACCACGCGCGCATGGAAACCCCGGGCGATGCGTTGGATGGCCTTGCCGTCCGGGTCAAACCCTTCGTAGCGAATGTGCTCGTAACGCTCCACCACGCCGCGCAGGCCAGGGACCGACAGACAACCTTCCCAACCCTCTTCGAGGGTCGGTTCAAGCGGCGTGATCAGTGGGTTAAGAAGGATCGTCTGAGGCACGGGCTCCGCCTCCGGGTAACGCTCACTGCGCTCGAAACCGAAAATCACCAATTGCAGGTCGACGCCGATCTGCGGCGCTGCCAACCCGACGCCGCCGACACTGCGCATGGTTTCGAACATGTCGTCGATCAGGGTTTTCAGCTCATCGGAGCCGAACATCGATTTCGGCACCGGCGGCGCGACGCGCAGCAGGCGCTCGTCACCCATCTTGAGAATTTCACGAATCATGGAAGGACCTTTTGAAAGGGCGGATGCGCCGGACAGACGCGCATCCTGCCACAGTATCGATCAGGTTTTGTCGGTCTTGAGTGGATGCAAATGCGGGTCGTAATCGTGGTCGTGGCTGTGATCGCCTTGATCACTGTGGTGGTCGATGTAGTCCCGGCTGTGGTCGCGCCCCAAGCCTGACACATGCTTTTTCTGACCCGCTGGCACCTCGGTGCCAGGCTCGGCCTCGACACCGCCGTCACCCGCGACTTTCTCGCCTTTTGCCTTGCCCTCTTGAGACAGGTGTTCGATCACCGCATTCATTTCCGCGCCCAACAGCAACACGGATGCGGAAATGTAGAAATACAGCAGCAGCACGATGATCGCACCAATGCTGCCGTACATCGCGTCGTAGTTGGCGAAGGTTTTGACGTACCAGGCGAATGCCAGCGACGCGATGATCCAGACCACCACGGCCAGCACCGAGCCCGGCGTGATAAAGCGGAATTCCTGTTCAACATCGGGCATGACGTAATACATCATCGCCACCGAAACCATCAGCAGCAGAATAATCACCGGCCAGCGCAGGATGGTCCACAAGGTCACGATGAAATCTTCCATGCCGATCTGCGCCGCCAGCCAGCCCATCACCTGAGGGCCCAGGACCATGAGCGCCGCCGCCGCCAGCAACATGCCAGCAAAGGCGATCGTGTACAGCACGGACAGGGGAAGACGCTTCCACACCGGACGCTCTTCAACCACGTCGTACGCGGCGTTCATCGCACTCATCATCAGGCGCACACCGGCCGACGCACTCCATAAGGCGATGACAATACCGATCGACAGCAAGCCGCCCTTGGATTGCTGCAACTGGTCAATCACCGGGTTGACCTGATCAAGCGCCTGCGGCGGCAGCACCAGCTCGGACTGCAAACGCAGCCAGCTGAAGAAGTCAGGGAGGTGAAGGAAACCGATCAGGGCGATCAGGAACAGCAAAAATGGAAACAGCGAGAACAGCGTCTGATAAGCCAACGCCGAGGCGTACGTTGACATCTCGTCGTCGAGAAACTCTTTGACCGTTCTGACCAACACCGTTCTGAAACGTAGCTGGCGCAAATCCGGGAATATCATGGCGTCTCCTTTCGCGACGTAGACGTATCTGAAGCACATTTACCTATACGAGCGGGCAAACGCTTTGAAATTCCGTGTGCCCGCCACACCGGGCCGCTTTTTACATTGAGTTAAGCACTTTTGTCATGGCCGGCAGGTTTCTGAACACCATCGGCCGGACAGAATAACGGCCATCAATGGATGGCCGTTAGGGGTCACGCTGAGTGCGCTGGAGGCGTCTTACGCCTCAAACGCGCAGGCCATCAGGCCTTGTCGACGCCTTTTTTCACAGCGTCTTTGGTTTTGCCGACTGCTTGCTGTGCTTCGCCTTTGAGCTCTTGTGCCTTGCCTTCAGCGCGCAGTTTGTCGTTGTCAGTCACTTTGCCGACACCTTGCTTGACGTTGCCCGCTGCTTCGTTGGCCATGCCTTTGATTTTATCGCCAGTGCTGCTCATAAGAATTCTCCAGGGTAATAATCGGTGTCATAACCTCGACGTAGAGATTGACTGGCGGCTGTTCACGAGAGTTTCAAATATTTTTCGAGTGGTGAGGGTGCAGGTGTAACGGCGCTTTTCATCGCACCGCAGCGTCCCACGGACAGTTTTGCCTTTATGTTTGCCCGACAACCTCGGAGAATGCGCGGCCGAGCCGGACGGTGCCTATCATGCACGCACGGGTTCTACAGATTCAGATCCACAGGAACGCTATGAAAATCGACAAGCAGCAAGCCATTGCTCGCCGCAATGAGCAACTGGGTGGCGCGGTACTGGGCACCAACAACACTCACTTCGCCGTTCTGGACCCCAAGCGCAACATCTGGTGGTTCGACCTGCCCGTGAGCCGCCTCGCGGTGGGTCAGTATGAGTGGCTGCACCTGCTGCTGCACACGCCAAGCACGGACGAATTGATTCACCTGAAGGTGACCACCAAATTCCTGCGCGAACAGAAAGACGGTGTGGTCATTCGCAACGAAGGAAAACGCAAATCGACGGTCAGCCTGGAGCTGTCGGCCGACAAGGATTCGTACCTCAAGGACATGCGGCCGAACGGCGCGAACCTGAGTTTTGCGGCGTTCGTGCAAAAATAATCACGTCTGCCAAGGCACGCCTTGATCCGGTAGGAGCGCGCTTGCCCGCAAACCGGATGGGTCTGCACCCGATTCGGCGGATGACACGACGCCATCGCGAGCGAGCTCGCTCCTACAGTGGATCTTCTAACGCGTGAGCTTGCGGGCAGCCAGATACCCCACCGCCCCCGCCACACCCGATGCAAACGTCCCCCACGCCCAGTCCACCAGCGCCAGTTGCGACGGCCAGCCCTGCAAGGTTGCCCAGTTGGTGAGGTCGTAGGTGCCGTAAGCCATCACCCCCAACAGCGCGCTGTAGCCTGCCGCATGCCGCAGGCTTGCTCGCCCGACACCCGGCAATACGCCGATCAGCACGATCCCGACGATATAGATCAGGTAGAACAGCACCGCCGGAAAGATCACCGGTCGCGCCAGCATCAGAGGCCCGAGCCAGTCGCGGTAGGTCGGCCCCATCAGCACGCCCAACCAAAGACCGTCGAGCACCAGAAACGCAAGAAGTGTCGGCAGATAAGCGCTGAGAAATCGTTTCATGAATAAAGCCCCGAAGTCCGCATGGTAGCGCGCCGGAAGGCACGCTCAAGGCTGTGACCCTGCGTCATCGCCGATAGCTGCAAAAAGCATTGCACTTTTTGCTCGGCGATGATGCTGACTCAGGTCAAATCCGGTCCGTCACACCAACTCGATGCGGTCGGCATGAATCACGATCTGCCCCTGCTTGTACAACGCGCCAATGGCCTTCTTGAAGTTGCCCTTACTGACGCCGAACAGGTTGCTGATCACCGCCGGGTCGCTCTTGTCGCTCACCGGCAATACGCCGTTGTTCTCACGCAACTTTCCGAGGATCTTGGCGTTAAGGCTGCTGGACAGTTGTTCGCCCACCGGCTGCAGGCTCAGGCTGATGTTGCCGTCGCTGCGCACTTCCTTGATGAAGCCCTTTTCCTGTTTGCCCGAACGCAGGAACTTGAACACTTCGTTCTTGTGGATCAGGCCCCAATGCTTGTTGTTGATGATGGCCTTGAAGCCCATCGCGGTTTCTTCCGCCACCAACAAGTCCACTTCCTGACCGACCGTGTAGTTGGCCGGCACCTTGTCCAGGTAGCGGTCCAGGCGCGTGGTCGCGGTGATGCGGCGGGTGTGCTTGTCGAGATAGACATGCACCACGCAGTAGTCACCGGCCTTCAGCGGACGCTTTTCTTCGGAGTAAGGCAGCAGCAAATCCTTTGGCAAACCCCAGTCGAGGAAGATGCCGATACTGTTGACCTCAACCACTTTAAGACTGCCAAACTCACCCACCTGAACTTTCGGTTTTTCAGTGGTGGCAATTAACTTGTCGTCGCTGTCCAGATAAATAAAGACATTGAGCCAGTCTTCATCTTCGCTGGGAATATCCTTGGGAATATAACGATTGGGCAGCAATATTTCGCCGTCCTGCGCCCCGTCCAGATATAAACCGAAGTTAGTATGTTTCACCACTTGCAAACTGTTGTAACGCCCGACTAAAGCCATGTCCAGATACCCTCATTGCGTGGGCGGCATTCTACCCGAGTTTGGGGTCCGGTTGCCGCTCGCGCACATACCGTTTTCGAGCGCCGTCTGGATGCCTTGAAAATCAAGGCGTTGATGACCGCTGCCCCCTTCGGCACCGCTGCCCGAAAATCCATTCGTCAGATGATCCACCGTGTATGCAGAGATAATTTTACGCAATTCCGGTGATCGAAGACGCAGGCGTTGGCAATTAAAACAGGCAGTTAGCCGGTATTTTCGCGAAATGATTTGCGTCTTCACGATAAATCGGTCTATGGTCCGCACCGATATTTACCAAGCAATTCTCCTCACATTCCGATAAGATGGCCGGCCGTATTAATTTTATATAGGTCAATAGCAGCCATGCGTGTAAAAGCATCCAACTCGAAAGCCAAGCCAGCTCCTGCCGTTGAGACCAGCGATTCGATCAACGCACAAATTGCTGCTTTCCTGAAATCCGGTGGCGAGATTCAACAGATCGCCAAAGGCGTCAGTGGCCAGACCTTCGGCCCGTCGAAACAGATCTCCCTCGGTAAAAAGTAAATCTTTCCCCGCCTGCGCGGTCGACATCCAGGCGCTTTGATCACAAAGCGCCAGGTCCATCGCTCCCTCGCTCCATCAAAGCTCTGCTTTACTGTCTGCTGATAGCTCACTCGTCCCAGTCTCGTGCTGGCGTGTCGACAGATCAGACAGGACGATGCCCTGTTCACTGGACGTCTTTGCGGAAACCGATATGAAAAAATGGATGTTCTTCGGCGCCTTGCTTTGCCTTGGCCTGGGCGGTTGTGCAACACACGGGTGTGACACGTCGGCGCCAGGCAGCCCATGCCGGGCGGACTATCTGCTTTATCAGAACGACATGCTTCAGGCCAAGCTGCTGATCAATGAGCGGCGTGAAGAGAACTACGAGCTGGCCAGTGCCCTGCTCAAACGCGCAGCGAAGCAAGACACCACCGGAGAGGCCGAATTTTATCAGGCGGTGCTGCTGATTCGCCTGGGCGCCGATGAACATCAGGTCAACGACATGCTGAAGGAATCGGCGGATCGCAAGTACCCGCTGGCCATCGCCCTGCTCGCAGAGCGCACCGCCACGCGGGATCAGGAAAAAGCGTTGGTCTACCGGTCGCAGTACGACGAACTGGACGTTGCCAAGAGCGGCTATCCCTCTTTTGCGCAGGCGCTGGTCGTGGTCAACAAGCTGGTCGCCCGCAACAAGTGATCGCAAGGTTCACATTTTCTGTGATGAATCGACCAGCGGTCGATTCATCGTCGCATTCGCCGGTATGCTTGCGAGGCTCTAGCTCGCGGTTCCTATCCGGCCCTCACGCCTGAGGATATGACACCTTCGATCCACTCCTCTGAAACTTGAAAGGAGTGAAGCATGCCTTATGCTCGCTGTTTTTCGCGTTATACCGGCGCCGTGTTTGTCTGCGCCGTGGCGGTGTACCAGCCCGCACATGCTCAGGTGATAGAGCGCGAACTGGGCGACTTCAGCCTCAAGCTCGGCACGACGCCCAGTCGCACGATGGCCCAAGGGCTGGTGACGCCTGGCAATGGTGACTCGGCCTTCCACGGCGGACTGGACCTGACCCACGAAAGCGGTTTCTACTTCGGCCAGTGGTCGCCCAGTGCCGGTCTTTCAGCCGACACCCCCCTTGAAGTCGATTCCTACATGGGTTTCAAAAAGCCCTTCGACAAGACATTGGGCTATGAACTCGGGGTCATTCGCTACACCTACCCCAACACCGATCAGATCGACAGCCACGAGCTGTACGCAGGCTTCCGCATCTTCGACAGCCGCATCGGCACTGCGGTGAGTACTGACGCGGGCCGCCAGGACAGCACGCTGTTTCTCGACCTGGGTGGCCTGCCGTATCTGGGCCTGGATGTACGCATGCAATACGGCAATCACCAGCTCGACTCGCCGGCAATCATTGACGGCGGTGGCGCCATCAGCGCCTACAACGATTGGTCGTTCAACATCTCACGCCCCTGGCTCGGCATGGACATGAACCTGATGTACAGCGGCTCCAGCCTCACTGGCGCCGATTGCAGCGCCTACAGTGGACATAACAGCCAGTGCGAAAGCGCCGTGACACTCAAAGTCGTGCGCTCGTTTTTCTGATGGGCTGAACTGGCATGGCGCGACTGGCTCTATAACTGGGAGACGAACCGGCAAGGAGCTGTCATGCGCATCGTGTTAAGGACCTGCATTTCACTGTGGCTTGGATTGCTGTTGATCACCGGCTGCAGCCAGATGGGTCTCACGTACCGGCACCTGGACCTGATCATTCCGTGGTCGCTCAACGACTACCTCGACCTGGACTCCACGCAGAAGGACTGGCTCAACGAACGTCTCAAAGAGCACCTGAACTGGCACTGCAGCACGCAGATTCCCGACTACCTGACGTGGCTCGATCGTTTGCAGGGCATGGTTGAAACTGATCAGGTCAACGAGGCGCAGCTCAGAGCGCGCACGGCCGAAGCACGGCAGGCCATCGCCACTATCTCCCGGGAAATCACCCCGTCCGCCGTCGAATTGCTGCGCCAGCTGGATGACCAGCAAGTGGCTGAGATGGAAGCGGCATTCGCCAAAGACATGCGCAAACATGAATCCGATTTCGTCGATCAACCGCTGGATAAACAGGTTCGTGATCGCGCCCAACGCATGGAGAAACGCCTGAATCCGTGGATTGGCAAACTGAGTCCGACCCAGAAAGACCGGGTGATGCAATGGTCGACCTCGCTGGGCGAGCAGAATCGCTTGTGGATCGATAACCGCGCGCACTGGCAGTCGCTGCTGGTCAGCGCCGTCAAACAACGGCAGGCGCCGGACTTCGATCAGAAAATCGCCAAGCTGCTGCAGGACCGCGAGACCTTCTGGACACCGCAGTACCGCCAGGCTTACGACCATACCGAGCAGGCGGCGATTTCACTCATCGCCGATCTGGTGGCGGAGAACTCTGCGGAACAGCGTCAGAAGCTGCTGGAGAAGATTGCCGACGTTCGACAGGACTTCACGAACCTGAGCTGCCTGAAAGGGGTCAAGAAAGCGCAATGACGCGGGAAGAGAAGCACACACTCGCGAGAAACGCCTTTGCCAGCAAGCCGGCCCCTACAGGTTTGAAAAGTAGCCACCATTGCGTGCGACTACCCGATCCCTGTAGGAGACGTCCGAGTTTACGAGGGCAGCGAAGGCAATATCTCATTCAACATTGAACTCGCAGCCCCATCGCATTCTTCAGCAAGCCGGCGCCTACAGCAAAAGGCGCAACCGCAGGCTTTAATCAAGCCACTTGCGCTTTGGAGGACACCTCGTCGAACGTGGCGGGATCCAGCGCATCGGCTTGTTCATCCAGCACCTGGCGCGGGTGATCGTTGCCTGGAATGCTGCTGTCGATCATCGCCAGCAAGCTTGAGCCGCGAGGAGTCAGCACGAAGTTCTCGCCGTTGCCGCCCTCCTCTTCCGGCCTCGACTCAATGAACCCGCGCTTGAACAATAACGCTTCAAGGTCCGCAGCTTCCATCTTCAAGCTGTCCAGATTACCCGTGCTCTCGCCGTCGGCTGCTTTTGCCGCCGCGTGCTCTTCAGCGTATTTGCGTGGAACGAAGGGTTTATCGGCGCTGTTTTGGACTTCATGCAACAGGCGCTCGATCAAGTCCCAGTCATAGCGTGTGTTGTCGGATTCAGCAGACATATTCCAACCTCCAGGAAGGATAGGGGTGACCCGTGACGTCCGGTCTTCGGGCTTCACGCTCTTGAGGTGTGACCGGGCGCAACGGCCCCCGTTCAGCCCACGAGCCCAGCGGTCGTATGATGAACTTTTGCCTCCCGCGGGCTCTCCATTTCAGTAAGCCCGCAATAGATACAGAGGCAGTCATGAAAACCCTGATGAGCATCACGGCGGCAGTGGCACTGCTGGCGGCGTTACCGGTCTGGGCCTGCACGCCTGAAGAGGCGCAGGCCAAACGGGAACAGTTGGCGCAAGAGGTACAGAAACTGACCCAGCAGAACCCCACAAAGGCAAAAGAGCTGAATCAGGAGATCAAGGACATGCAACTGGAAACCGCCAGCAAGGACCTGCCGGACAAATGCCAGTTGATCGATCAGCGGTTGAAGGAGATGGATGAGGCGGCGAAAAAGGCGGAAGGATGATCGCGATGCCGGCGGTGGTCATTCAACGGGGAACATCGCACCTGTGGGACTGAGCTTGCTCAGGAAAGCTGACGTCCAATCGCAGAAGATCGGGCGACTGGACCGACGTCTTCCTGAGCAAGCTCACTCCCACAGAGTTCCCATGCACAGAGCAACTGTGCACGGATTGACGAATGCAGCAGACGATTATTCCGAGACGGGCGGACGGGTGACGCGCTTCTTCAGCGGTGCCAGACCATCCTGACTGACCAACGGATCGGCCTTCGGACGGTTCACCGTCTTGCGTTTGGTCGGGCCCTTGGCGGCGGTTTTCTTCTTGTCGCCCTTCTTGTCACCTTTGGCGTCGGTCTTTTTCTTCTTCACACCCACGGCTTTGCCGGAGGCCTTGACCTTTTTAGGCCCGGTGTAAGTGCCTTTGACTTCCTTGATGGTACGGCGCTCGAACTTCTGCTTGAGGTAGCGCTCGATGCTCGACATCAGGTTCCAGTCACCGTGGGTGATCAGGGAGATCGCCAGACCTTCGCCGCCCGCACGCCCGGTCCGGCCGATGCGGTGAACGTAATCGTCGCCGGTGCGCGGCATGTCGAAGTTGATGACCATGTCCAGGCCATCAACGTCCAGACCACGGGCCGCGACATCAGTGGCCACCAGGATCTTCACGCCGCCCTGCTTCAGGCGATCGATCGCCAGCTTGCGGTCCTTCTGGTCCTTGTCGCCGTGCAGCACGAATGCCTTGTACTCCAGCGCCACCAGACGACCGTAGATGCGGTCTGCCATGGCACGGGTGTTGGTGAAGATAATGGCTTTCTGGTAAGTCTCGTTGGCCAGCAGCCAGTTCAGCACCTGTTCCTTGTGAACGTTATGGTCGGCGGTGATGATCTGCTGGCGCGTGCCGGCGGCCAGTTCGCTGACGCTGTTGACCTGCAGATGCTGTGGATCCTTCAGCACCTTGGCTATCATCTCGCGCAGCCCCGAGCCACCCGTAGTGGCCGAGAACAGCATGGTCTGCTGACGGTTGGCGCACTCGCCCGCCAAGCGCTCCACGTCTTCGGCGAAACCCATGTCCAGCATGCGGTCGGCTTCGTCGAGCACCAACAGTTCGACCTGCTTGAGGTCCAGGTTGCCGGCGTTCAGTTGCTCCAGCAAACGGCCCGGGGTGCCGATCAGAATGTCCGGCACCTTGCGCAGCATGGCGGCCTGAACCTTGAAATCTTCGCCACCGGTGATCAGACCGGCCTTGATGAAGGTGAACTGAGAAAACCGCTCGACTTCCTTGAGGGTCTGCTGTGCCAGCTCACGGGTCGGCAGCAGGATCACCGCGCGAATGTCGACGCGAACCTTGGCCGGGCCCATCAGGCGATTGAGCATCGGTAATACGAATGCGGCAGTCTTACCGCTGCCCGTTTGTGCCGTCACCCGCAGATCGCGTCCTTCCAGCGCCAGCGGAATGGCCGCTGTTTGCACAGGCGTAGGCTCGACGAAATTGAGTTCGGCCACGGCTTTGAGCAGGCGTTCGTGCAGGGCGAATTGGGAGAACACGGGTGTTACCTCGGCGGAATACAAAAAAACAGTCGCATAGGGTACCGGTTTAAGCCGTGTTCGCCGAGTCTCTTTACCTCAAAGGGCCTATTTTGTTACGGGATTTACCCCGTGCAGCTTTCTCTGGCGCAACAATGCTCTAATCGCGGCCCATTTTTTATCAGGAGATCATGCGCCCATGGACACTCACCCACTCTGGCTGCGCGCCCAGGCACTCTGGGACCTGCTCGAACACCAGCCGATGCTGCGCACGACCGTGGGTTTGCTGATCTTGCTGGTCGCCGCATTCGCCCTCGGGCGTCTTGTGCGCTTCATCGTTCTGTCCGCGATGAAGGCACTCGGTCGTCAGCCGGCGCTGTTCTGGCTCAACGACTTTCTGCACAACAAGGTGTTTCACCGTCTGGCGCAGGTCACGCCGTCGCTGGTGATCCAGTTCGGGCTGAACCTGGTGCCCGACCTGAACACGACCGCCAGCCACGTGCTGGGGAATGTCGCGCTGGCCTTCACCATCCTGTTCATGATGTTCACCGTCGGCGCACTGCTCAATGCGATGCTCGACATCTACGCCCGCACCGAGCACGCCCGAACCCGCTCGATCAAGGGTTACGTCCAGCTGGCGAAGATGATCCTGTACGTGTTCGCTGCGATCATCATCGTCGCGACCCTGATTGACCGCTCCCCGCTATTGTTACTGTCGGGGCTGGGTGCGATGTCCGCGGTGATCCTGTTGGTGTACAAGGACACGCTGCTGTCGTTCGTCGCCAGCGTGCAGCTGACCAGCAACGACATGCTGCGGGTGGGCGACTGGATCGAGATGCCTCAGGTCGGCGCCGACGGTGATGTGGTGGACATCACCCTGCACACGGTCAAGGTGCAGAACTTCGACAAGACCATTGTTTCCATTCCGACGTGGCGCCTGATGTCCGAGTCGTTCAAAAACTGGCGTGGGATGCAGGCAGCAGGCGGACGTCGGATCAAGCGCAGCCTGTTCATCGATGCCAGTGGCGTGCGCTTCATCGCCGAGGCCGAGGAACAAAAGTTGACGCAAGTCCGGCTGCTCACCGATTACATGGGCCGCAAGAAAGCGGAGCTCAAGGCCTGGAACGAAGCGCAGGGCAATGTTGCCGAGCTTTCGGCCAACCGCCGTCGTATCACCAACATCGGGACCTTTCGCGCCTACGCGCTGGCCTATCTGAAAAGCCATCCAGACATTCACCCCGACATGACGTGCATGGTGCGTCAGATGGAGGCCACTGCGCAGGGCGTTCCGCTGGAAATCTATTGCTTCACCCGCACCACCAGTTGGGCGGACTACGAGCGGATTCAGGGAGATATCTTCGATTACCTATTGGCAGTGTTGCCGGAGTTTGGTCTAAGCCTGTATCAACAACCCAGTGGCACGGACATGCGGGTGGGGTTGGCCCGGACGTCCAAAGACAGTGTCGCCTGACCGTTATTGCAAGCAAACAAAAAGCCCGGCATCTGCCGGGCTTTTGGTGTGCGTTCAGTTCAGACCGAACGTGGCACGTTATTGGTAGCGCTGATAGCTCGAACCGAACTCTTTACGGTTCTCAGCAACGATCACGGTACTGGAAGACTTGCTGTCGAAAGGTTTAACCGCATCTTTGCTGGCGACTTTGCTGTCCAGAACAGTGGCGCTGGAAGCGTCGACGATAGCGCGCTGATAAGTTTTCTCAGGGCTGGCAAACGCCGAACCCGCAGCCAGAATGGAAAGTGCGAAACCGAAGGCAATGGACTTTTTCATGATTTAGATCTCCGCAGAACTGTTGGTAAGTTGGGTAATTCGTTTCGTTGGAGCTAAGTTAATGGTTGGCGGCGGCGATGAAAAACCACCCGTTGAAATATTCAACATCAGCGGCGCTGATATCAGGCACCCGCTGCTCTAGCTCAATGATTTCGGGACGTTCAAGCCACAGAGAGACAGATTCGGGATAGCACAATTCGGTTTGCAGAAGGCATATCGAGCAGGATTTCACGGGTGTCGGCTTACGTCTTGCAAATACGCTGGCTGGAATACCGACACTGTCGGCAAGCGCTGTCGTTATGGGTAACGGCAGTCCAGCCGTTTTTCGCCAGACAACAAAAAGCCCGGCATTGGCCGGGCTTTTTTAAGTGCGTTCAGATAAGACTGAACCTGGCACTTACTCAGTAGCGCTGATAGCTCGAACCGAACTCTTTGCGATTGTCAGCAACGATCACGGTGCTCGACGATTTGCTGTCAAAGGGTTTGACTGCATCTTTACTGGCAACTTTGCTGTCCAGAACAGTAGCGCTGGAAGCATCTACGAGCGCGCGCTGAGTTGTTTTCTCTGGACTGGCGAATGCAGAACCGGCGGCCAGGATGGACAGTGCGAAACCGAAGGCGATTGATTTTTTCATGATTAAGATCTCCGCAGAACTGTTAAGTAAGTTAGGTATTCGGTAAGTCGGTGATTCGTTTCGTTGGAGCCAATCTATTCGGTTGCCCGGCACATGAAAAACCAAGCTTGGGAATATCAAACATCACTCCCGATGATGCAGTCGCGCGGGGCGTCTAGCTCAAGGATGTCGGCGCTTTAACCCGTGTTTGGCGAGGGGTGGATGACTGATCGGGACCGAAAAAACATCATCCGCGGTTGCGGCGGGCAACCCTGCTTTGAGATTTTCTGAGTCCTCACTCCTGTAGGAGCGCGCTTGCCCGCGATTGGCCGGTGCATTCAATACATCTATGTGGCTGAAAACTTATCGCGGGCAAGCGCGCTCCTACAGACAGCGTGCGCATCAAGCAGGCAATAAAAAACCCGATGACCCGGCGCAAAGTGGCAGGTCTATCGGGCGATGCACTCAGGAGCGTTTCAAGTGCCAAGGGAGAGTCGATGAACGCGAGAATGATCACGCGCCGGGATTAACGGACGATTAAGCCCGGCGCGTCAGGCCGTCAGGCCACTTGAGCAAGCTTGGCGACCGCCTGATTCAAGCCCTTCTCGGAGAAGTCGCCGCCCATGTTCAGGCCTTCGGCATGAATGAACGTGACGTCGTGGATGCCCACAAAACCCAGTACCTGACGCAGGTACGGTTCCTGGTGATCCGACGGGCTGCCGGCATAGATGCCACCGCGTGCGGTGAGCACATAAGCGCGCTTGCCGGTCAGCAGACCTTGAGGGCCGGTGTCGCCATATTTAAAGGTCACCCCGGCACGCAGCACGTGGTCGAACCAGGATTTCAGCGTGCTGGGAATCGCGAAGTTGTACATCGGCGCAGCCAGCACCACCACATCGGCGGCGACCAACTCATCAGTCAGCTCGTTGGAGCGATCCAGTGCGGCCTGCTCGACCGGGCTGCGCTGACCTTCCGGCTTCATCCAGCCACCCAACAGATCGATGTCCAGATGCGGGACCTGCTTGACCGCCAGATCACGCACGGTGATGTCGTCGGCAGGATGCGCGGCGCGCCACTGGCTGATGAATTGCTGAGTCAGCTGACGGGATACGGAGTCTTGCTGACGGGCGCTGCTTTCGATGATCAGGACGCGAGACATGGGTGTGGCCTCCAGCGAATGGATATAGATGAGTTCGATGGAGTGAAGGTTAAACGTGACTATATCGATTAAAAAGCGTAAAAAACTGCTTCTAAATATCTAATAATTTGTTTCATCGACAGAAGAGCACTAGTCTCTCCTGTCACCTGATCGGCAATTTATTGCGGTTCACAGCTGAGCTTGATCCGCAGCTTGACGATCTCGCGGCTGAATTTGACGGTGATGTTACTGCTGCTCTTCGGCGCGATCTGCACCCGACGCGTGCGCGGCGCCTCCGGGCCATTGCTGAAGACCGCCGTGCACTTGGCCGGAACGTCACCATAGTTGTTCACCGTGATGTTGCCGATGTCGTAAGCGGTGTCGTGGCTGTTGTAGTCGATCTGCACGCCGTCGATGTGTTTTTCCACATCGATCGGGTAGGCAAAGGCGCTCAGGGGCAGCATGGTCAGCAGCACACAACAGAATTTTTTCATACGGCAGTCCTCATTATTGGACTGCCAGCTTAGGACAACAGGAGCGAAAGATGAAAGCGCCCCGCGTGACCCTTGATCAATGGCGGACATTGCAGGCCGTGGTCGACCATGGCGGCTTTGCCCAGGCCGCCGAAGCCCTGCATCGCTCGCAGTCCTCGGTGAGCTACACCGTGGCCAGAATGCAGGACCAGTTGGGCGTGCCACTGCTGCGTATCGATGGTCGTAAGGCCGTCTTGACCGAAGCCGGTGAGGTGCTGCTGCGGCGCTCGCGTCAATTGGTGAAAAACGCCAGTCAACTGGAGGACCTCGCCCACCACATGGAGCAAGGCTGGGAAGCGGAGGTACGGCTGGTCGTCGATGCGGCCTATCCCAACGCTCGACTGGTCCGCGCCCTGACCGCGTTCATGCCGCAGAGCCGCGGCTGCCGGGTGCGCTTGCGTGAGGAAGTGTTGTCGGGCGTTGAAGAGGTGCTGCTCGAGGGCGTGGCCGACCTGGCGATCAGCGGATTCAATATCCCGGGCTACCTGGGCACCGAAATGAGCGCGGTGGAGTTTGTCGCCGTCGCGCATCCGGAGCACTCGCTTCACCAGATGCACCGCGAACTGACCTTCCAGGATCTGGAAAGCCAGTTACAGGTGGTGATTCGTGACTCGGGTCGCAACCAGCCAAGGGACGTCGGCTGGCTGGGTTCCGAACAGCGCTGGACCGTGGGCAGCCTGGCGACCGCAGCGACGTTCGTGAGCAGCGGTCTGGGTTTCGCCTGGCTGCCTCGGCACATGATCGAGCGCGAGATGAAAGAAGGCGTGCTGAAGATTCTGCCGCTGGACAAGGGTGGCAGTCGGCGTCCGACCTTCTACCTTTACTCCAGCAAGGACAAACCCCTGGGACCTGCCACCCAGATTCTCATCGAGTTGATCCAGACATTCGACACCGCACCGCTGGATGCCGCGTTCGCGGCGCCGCAGCAGGCGGTTTGAGGCCGCACGCCCCGACGTACACAGGATGACTGTGGGAGCGAATTCATTCGAGAATGGCCGGTACATCCGATGCACGTCTATTGTCTGTACCGACCTCTCGCGAATGAATTCGCTCCCACAGGGGACTCGTGCGTTCGGGAACCTTCAGCCAGAACAGGGATGTAAACGATGCCTTACTTCGACCACGAAGGCTGTTCACTGCATTACGAAACGTACGGCGATGGCAGCCCGGTGTTGCTGGTCCATGGCCTGGGTTCGAGTGCTCAGGACTGGGAATACCAGATCCCGGCCCTTGCGGCGCACTACCAGGTGATCGCAGTCGACGTACGCGGCCACGGGCGATCGGACAAACCCCATGAGCGCTACAGCATTCCCGGCTTCAGCGCCGACATCGAAGCGCTGCTCGAACATTTGCAACTGGGCCCGGTGCATCTGGTAGGCCTGTCCATGGGCGGCATGATCGGCTTTCAACTGGCGGTCGATCAGCCGCAGTTGCTCAAGAGCCTGACCATCGTCAACAGCGCCCCACAAGTGAAGGTCAAAAGCTTCGACGACTTCCGTCAGTTCGCCAAACGCTGGTTACTGGCCCGGGTGTTCAGCATGGAAACCATCGGCAAGGGACTGGGCAGAAACCTGTTCCCCGAACCGGAGCAGGCGGACTTGCGAAACAAGATCGCGAAGCGCTGGGCCCAGAACGACAAACGCGCCTACCTCGCCAGTTTCAGTGCGATCGTGGGTTGGGGCGTGCAGGCGAAGTTATCGCGAATCGCCTGCCCGACGTTGATTGTGACCGCCGATCACGACTACACGCCGGTGGCTCAGAAACAGGTTTACACCCGGCTGATTGCGAACGCAGAACTGATCGTCATCGAAGACTCCAGGCACGCCACACCACTGGACCAGCCAGAAGCGTTCAATCGGGTGCTGATGAGATTCCTTGCGACCCTTGAAAATCGTCAGTAAGCGCCCCCACCGGTCCGTGCAACGACACAAAACCTGTGGGAGACGTCGGAGGTTACGACGGCAGCGATTGCGTCAGGTCAGGCGCCGAGAATGTTTCTGGCCTCACGCAATCACCAGCAAACCGGCGCCTGCACACTGCGGGCCTCCACCGGTCCGTGCAACGACACAAAACCTGTGGGAGACGTCGGAGGTTACGACGGCAGCGATTGCGTCAGGTCAGGCGCAGAGAATGTTTCTGGCCTCACGCAATCGCCAGCACGCCGGTGCCTGAACACTGCGGGCCTCCACCGGTCCGTGCAACGACACAAAACCTGTGGGAGACGTCGGAGGTTACGACAGCAGCGATTGCGTCAGGTCAGGCGCCGAGAATGTTTCTGGCCTCACGCAATTACCAGCAAACCGGCGCCTGCACACTGCGGGCCTCCACCGGTCCGTGTAACGACACAAAACCTGTGGGAGACGTCGGAGGTTACGACGGCAGCGATTGCGTCAGGTCAGGCGCCGAGAATGTTTCTGGCCTCACGCAATCGCCAGCACGCCGGTGCTTGCACACTGAGCAGCGGCCGGACCGTTTGTGTGAACCGCCCACTGTCAAAATCCCCGCAAACGTGCTTCCCTTATGGCCTGTTTTTGCAGTCGAAATCACTTTCAGGACATCTGCCTAATGCTGAAAAAAATCGCCCTCTCCGCCGCTGCCGTGCTGTTCGCCTCCAATCTGATGGCAGCCCCCGCTCCTCACGTAGTGCTGGACACCAGCCTCGGCCAGATTGAAATCGAACTGAACCAGGACAAGGCCCCCATCAGCACCAAAAACTTTCTGACCTACGCCAACGAAAACTTCTACACCAACACCATCTTCCACCGCGTGATCCCTGGCTTCATGGTTCAGGGCGGCGGGTTCACGGCGCAGATGATGCAAAAGCCGACGCACGACCCGATCAAGAACGAAGCCGACAACGGCCTTCATAACGTGCGCGGGACCATCGCCATGGCGCGTACGTCCGATGTGAACTCGGCCACCAGCCAGTTCTTCATCAACGTCAAGGACAACGACATGCTCGACCACGGCGTGCGCGACTTCGGTTACGCCGTCTTCGGCAAAGTGGTCAAGGGCATGGACGTCGTGGACACCATCGTCAACTCCCAAACGGCTAACAAAGGCGGCATGCAGAACGTGCCCGTCGACCCGATTCTGATCAAGTCGGTCAAAGTCGTGAACTAAGCTAGTCAGGTGCACGAAAGCCGGGCGCTTGCCCGGCTTTTTACTTTCCAGCAGCAAACAGCGTGAATCCCTGCGAGCAATCGCGCATTCACGCGGTCAGATCAAGGGACATTTTTCGGTCCCGCCAAAAGGAGAGCCCGCTCAAGCGTGGGCGTCATAGCCAATGCTCTATCGTCGTTTCGAAAAACTGATCGACATCTTCCGCGAGGCGCCTACCGCCGCGCCGCCGAATCAGGTCATGGCGTTCTACGTCTATTACCTGCGTCAGGTCTGGCCCAGCTTCGTCGCGCTGCTCGTGGTCGGTCTGATTGGCGCGCTGATCGAGGTGTCGCTGTTCAGCTACTTGAGCCGCATCATCGACCTGGCGCAAGGCACACCGAACCCCAACTTCTTCAGTGACCATGCGCTGGAGCTGACCTGGATGGTGGTCGTGGCATTGGTCCTGCGGCCGATTTTCGTTGCCCTGCACGACCTGCTGGTGCACCAGACGATCAGCCCGGGCATGACCAGCATGATCAACTGGCAGAACCACAGTTACGTGCTCAAGCAGAGCGTGAATTTCTTCCAGAACGACTTCGCCGGGCGTATTGCTCAGCGTATCGTGCAGACCGGTAACGCCCTGCGTGACTCGGCGGTTCAGACGGTCGATGCCATGTGGCACGTGCTGATCTACTCGATCGGTGCGCTGGTGCTGTTTGCCGAGGCCGATTGGCGCCTGATGATTCCGCTGCTGAGCTGGATTCTTGGCTTCATCCTGGCGCTCTGGTATTTCGTGCCACGGGTCAAGGCGCGCTCGGTGGTGTCCTCCGATGCCCGCTCCAAGCTGATGGGGCGCATCGTCGACGGCTACACCAACATCACCACCCTCAAGCTCTTCGCCCACACCAGCTCCGAGCAGCAGTACGCCCGCGAAGCGATCAGTGAGCAGACCGAGAAGACCCAGCTCGCCGGTCGCGTGATCACCGAGATGGACACGGTGATCACCACGTTGAACGGGATCCTGATCGTCTGGACCACCGGCCTTGCGCTGTGGCTCTGGACCCAGTCGATGATTTCGGTCGGCGCGATTGCGCTGGCGACCGGTCTGGTGATCCGCATCGTCAACATGTCCGGCTGGATCATGTGGGTGGTCAACGGCATCTTCGAAAACATCGGCATGGTGCAGGACGGCCTGCAAAGTATTTCCCAACCGGTCGGCGTGACCGATCGCGAGGCCGCGCCGAAGCTGCTGGTCAACCGTGGCGAAGTAAAATTCGAAAACCTGGAGTTCCAGTACGGCAAGGGCAAAGGCGTGATTCACGGCCTGAACCTGGACATCAAGCCGGGCGAGAAGATTGGTCTGATCGGACCTTCGGGTGCTGGTAAATCGACGTTGGTGAACCTGTTGTTGCGTCTGTACGACGTGCAAGGCGGGCGGATTCTGATCGACGATCAGGACATCGCTCACGTCGCTCAGGAAAGCCTGCGCTCACACATCGGCATGATCACCCAGGACACGTCGCTGTTGCACCGCTCGATCCGCGACAACCTGTTGTACGGCAGGCCGAACGCCACCGACGCCGAGTTATGGGAAGCCATGCGCAAAGCCCGGGCCGATGGCTTCATTCCACAGCTGACGGACTCCGAAGGCAGAACCGGCCTGGACGCTCATGTGGGGGAACGCGGCGTGAAGCTGTCCGGCGGTCAGCGCCAGCGGATCGCGATTACCCGCGTACTGCTCAAGGACGCGCCAATCCTGATCATGGACGAAGCGACCTCGGCGCTGGACTCGGAAGTGGAAGCAGCGATTCAGGAAAGCCTGGAAACCCTGATGGAGGGCAAGACAGTGATCGCCATTGCTCACCGACTCTCGACCATTGCGCGCATGGACCGGCTGATCGTGCTGGAAGATGGCCGTATCGCCGAGAGCGGCACCCACGCCGAATTGCTCGCTCACAAAGGGCTTTACGCGCGACTGTGGGCGCACCAGACCGGGGGGTTTGTCGGGGTGGAAGATTTCCCTGTGGCGCCCCAGTCGTTGTAACAACACCAAACTTGTGGGAGTGGGCTTGCTCACGAAAAAGGCCTTTCAAGCGCTGCTAATCCAGCGGATGTAGCGGCCTCTTCGTGAGCAAGCTCACTCCCACAATGGATCTCTGTGCAAGTGAGCGATGGTTTCGGTCAGGCTTGCCGATACGGCAACGCTGCGCGCGCTTCTTCGGCGTACGCCAGAATCCCCGCCCGCTCCTGATTCAGGAAGTCTGCCACGGCCTCGCGCAGGCCGGGATGGGCCAAGTAATGCCAAGAATGGGTGATCACTGGCTCAAACCCGCGGATCAACTTGTGCTCACCCTGCGCGCCCGCGTCGAAGCGTTTGAAGCCGTTGGCGATGGCATAGTCCATGCCTTGATAGAAGCAGGTCTCGAAGTGCAGTCGGTCGAATTCGGCCAGGCAGCCCCAATAGCGCCCGTAGAAACTGTCGCCACCGATCAGGCTGAAGGCCATCGCCACTGGCCGAGTGCCTTGTCTGGCGAGCACCACGCGGATCGCCTCAGGCATGCGCTCGGCAACCAGGCTGAAGAACTCCCTTGTCAGGTACGGCGCCTGCCCGCGAACCTCGTAGGTATTGGAATAGCAGGCATAGACGAAATCCCAGTGTGCCTGGCTCAGCTCATGCCCTTGCAACCATTCGAATTCAAAGCCCTGCCCCGCTACCTGCTCGCGTTCCTTGCGCATCTGCTTGCGCTTGCGCGAACTCAGCGCATCGAGGAAATCCTGAAAATCCCGGTAGCCGCGATTCTGCCAGTGGTACTGACAGCCGATGCGCTGCAACCAGCCCGGTTGCTCGGCCAACAGCGTATCGGCCACGGGGTCGGTGAAGTTGACGTGGACGCTGGAAAGCGTTTCAGCCTCGGCATACCCCGGCAGACACGCCAGTAACTCGCGACCGTCCTCGGGTGTCTTTGCCAGCAGTCGCGGACCACTGACGGGGCTGAACGGAACGGCGATCAACAGCTTCGGATAGTAGGCGATCCCCGCACGGCGACAGGCATCGGCCCAGCCATGATCGAACACGTACTCACCGTAGGAATGCCATTTGCGATAGGCCGGCAATGCCGCGATCAACCGGTCATTTTCGTAATGCAGCAGATGCTCGGCACGCCAGCCGGAACGGGGTCCCAAGCTGCCACTGTCTTCCAGCGCACTGAGGAAGCCATGACGCAGAAAGGGCGAGTCGCCTGGAATCAGCGCATCCCACTCTTCGGGCTTCAGGTCCGACAGTGCATCCAAACGGTGTAACGACATCGCCCCCTCCCATCCCCTCGCCAACGTTTGCGCAGTATCACCTATCGGACACGTTTGCACATGAAATTTGCGACGACAGCGCTCTAGCCTGCGGGTTCCAGATTCTTTTCACGTGTCATCGACATGCCATCACCTAGCCATCCCCCTGTCATAAACGGCCGTGATACTGGCGCCTGTTTTTAGAGCCTCCGGTTCTAAAAACCTGACTTTTTTCCGTCCGCCTCAGGTCGGTTGTTCCTGGATGGCTTTGTCATCCCTTCTCATCTACGGAGATTGATATGCGTCTTGCTTCCACTAAAACTGCGGCAGCCCTGTGTGGCGGTCTGTTGCTGGCCATGAGCGTTCCGGCCAGCGCCGCAGTCGACGCGAAACTGCTCGACATGCTCAAGGCCAACGGCTCGATCTCGCCAGCCCAGTACGCCGAACTGCAATCGGAGCTCGCCAAGGATCAGCAGGCTCAACAACAAGCCCAGAAAGCGACAGCCGACCAGATCGCCGCCGCTACCGCCGCCAAGTCTTCCGAGCTGTCGGCGTTTGAACAGAAAGTCGCATGGGCCGCCAAGACCCAATTCAAAGGCGACGTCCGCGTGCGCCAGGAAACGGTCAAGATCGACGACCAGAACAACAGCCAGGACAAGAACCGTCAGCGTATCCGTGTTCGTCTGGGCGCGTATACCGACATCAACCCACAGGTCAGCACGGGCATCCGTATCGCGACCGGTGGCGACAACAAGGCCAACTCCACCAACGTCGACCAGAACGACTACTTCACCAAGAAAGACCTGTGGCTGGATCAGGGTTACATCGATTACCACCCGACCGCCATCCAGAACCTGCATGTCATCGGCGGCAAGATGGCCCAGCCGTGGGTCAGCGAAGGCGACGTGATCTGGGACAACGACATCAACCCGGAAGGTCTGGCCGCCACTTACAGCGTGCCGGTCACCAAAGGTTTCGAGCTGTTCGGTAGCGCCGGTACTTACACCCTCAAGGACAACATCAGCGGTGACGGTACGCAGTTCAAGAACGACCTGCGCCTGAACGCTGCCCAACTGGGTACGCGTATCGCGATCACCGACAACGTCAAGGCGACCGTCGGCGGTTCGGTTTACCAGTACCAGAACTCCAACGACTGTAACCCGGCGGCGGCAAGCACCAGCACGACGTTCTGCGGCCTGAGCATCAACGGCAACAACACCACTGACTTCCGTCTGTATGAAGGCTTCGGTCAACTCGACCTGACGGGCATGGTCGTTCCGGTCAGCCTGTACGGTCAGTACGTGGTCAACAGCGCCACCGACAGCAACCAGGACACTGCCTGGCTGACCGGTGTGAAGACCAAGGTGTTTGGTTTCGGTCTGGACTACAACTATCGCGATACTCAGCGTAACGCAGTGGTTGGCGCTTTCACCGACTCCGACTTCGCCAACGGCACCACCGGTTCGCGCGGCCACAAGCTGAGCGTCTCGTACGATGTCGACAAGAACTTCACCCTCGGCGCGACCTACTTCCTGACCAAGGCAGACTTCGCCTTCGCCAACGCACCGCGTGACGAAGATGCGAACACCCTGCAGCTGGACGTGGTTGCGAAGTTCTAAAAGACGCAGCTGCAAGCTTCAAGCGACACGCTTCACGTTAAAGCCTCAGGCGGCCCGCTCCCGCCGCCTGAGGCCGCTCAAAACTTCAGCCCGGAGCTGGCCTGTCGGATCCCCATCATCCGTTCCGACAGGTCAGCTTCGGGCTGTTTTTATTTCCGGCCCACCCACAAAGATCATCTGCCGAACAAAAATACGGTGAGAGCGAATTCATTCGCGATTGGCCGGTACAGCCGACGCAGCTTTGCCGCCCGAACTATTTTTCGCGAATGAATTCGCTCCCACAGGTTGAGATCCTGGTCAGCTCATAAGCAGAGCCCGATCACTTCTTGCGCAGAATCACGCTGCCGATCGAATAGCCCGCCCCGAACGAACTCAACACGCCCAGCGCGCCGCTCGGCAGATCGTCCTGGTATGTGTGGAAGGCAATGACCGAACCAGCGGAGCTGGTGTTGGCATAGCTGTCGAGAATCACCGGGGCCTCTTCGACCGAGGCGTCGCGGCCCAGCAGCTTTTTCACGATCAAGTGGTTCATGCTCAGGTTGGCCTGATGCAGCCAGAAACGCTTCACGTCGCTGACATTGAGGCTGTTCTCTTCCAGGTGTACACCCACCAGTTCCGCCACCATCGGGCAAACGTCGCGGAACACCTTGCGACCTTCCTGCACGAACAGTTTGTCGGCCTTGCCCTCGCCTTCTTCCGCCGTGCGATTGAGGAAACCGAAGTTGTTGCGGATGTTGTTCGAGAAGGTGGTCAGCAGCTTGGTGCTAACGATGTCGAACTGGTGTTCGGAAGTCGCCAGGTCGGCGCGTTCGACCACGACCGCGGTGGCGGCATCGCCGAAGATGAAATGACTGTCGCGGTCACGGAAATTCAGGTGCGCGGTGCAGATTTCCGGGCTGATGACCAACAGTGCCCGAGCCTGGCCCAGCTTGACGCTGTTGCAAGCAGTCTGAATGCCGAAGGTGGCCGAGGAACAGGCGACGTTCATGTCGAAACCGAAGCCCTGCACGCCGAGTGCCGACTGAATCTCGATGGAAATCGCAGGGTACGCCCGTTGCAGGTTGGAACAGGCGACGATCACGCCGTCGATGTCGGCTGCGGTTTTCCCCGCGCGATGCAAGGCTTGCTCGGCGGCCGCGACACCCATCTCGCAAAGGATCGACCACTCGTCGTTGGAGCGCTCAGGCAAACGGGGCTTCATGCGTTGCGGGTCAAGGATGCCGTCTTTGTCCATGACGAAGCGGCTTTTGATGCCACTGGCTTTCTCGATGAAGGCGGCACTGGATTCGGTCAGAGCCTGAACCTCGCCCGCTTCGATGGCAGCGGCATTCTCGGCGTTGAATTGAGCGACGTAGGTGTTGAAAGATTCCACCAGCTCATCATTGGAAATGCTGTTGGCCGGGGTGTAGAGCCCTGTGCCACTGATCACGACGTCGTACACGGTCGTTCCTCTCTTATTGACGGCAGCAGGCAAAGGGCCTGCGTAAGCACGGTGCTGGCTGTTTTTCTGGAACGACAGTACCAATGCAACGATAAAATTTCCCGTATACGGGCGTGAACCTTGTTAGCGCTTCGAGCTTTTAAGCCGCGAAGTTTGCCATATCGGCCGGGATTTGGCGCTATCGGGCTGCTGGAATGCACACTCTCAAGCTCCACCCTCATCAACCCTGTGAGAGCGAATTCATTCGCGATTGGCCAGTACAGCCGATGCAGCTTTGCCGCCCGCACTATTTTTCGCGAATGAATCCGCTCCCACAGAGGTAAGGAGTTCCGGCCCAGACAGTCAAGCCGCAGGTGGAGGGGATCACCCCTCCACCTGACTCCATTGCTTGCTCAGGCGCTTGTCGGAAATCGGCACCTTGGTCCCCAGTTGCTGGGCGAACAGCGACACGCGGTATTCCTCCAGCCACCAGCGGTAGACCACCAGTTCGTCATCGCGCTTGCCTTCCTGCGCGTGCTTGTCGGCGCGGGTCTGGTATTGCGCCCAGAGGTTGCCCAGTTCAATGCTCCAGACCCGGTCTTTCTGCACCTGGCTGCCCAGCTTCTCAAGCCGTAGCTCGATGGCCTTCAGGTAACGCGGCAACTCCTTGAGCCACTGCGCCGGGGTTTCGCGCACGAAGCCGGGGTACACCAGCTTGCCCAACTGCCCTTTGATGTCATTCAGGGCGACGGCCTGGGCCAGATCGATCTTGCCCTTGAAGCGCTTCTGCAGCCCGTGCCAGAGCTTGAGGATCTCCAGCGTCAGTTTCGCCAGACGCTCGGCGTGCTCGGTCAGACTGCCGCGCTTGCGCTCGGCCAGCGACAAGAGGCCTGCACCGTCACGCGGCAAGCTGGCTTCACCTTCCAGAATGCAGGTGTCCAGGCTCGCCAGCAGAATGTCTTCGACCAACGCATCGACCCGGCCCATGTCGCGGTACAGCAGCGCCAGCTCGGTCTGCCCCGGCAATTTGCTGCGCAGGAACTTCGCAGGCTCCGCCAGTTGTTGCAGCAACAGACGCTGCAACGCACGGCGATGTTGATACTCGGCCTCGGTCTGCGTCGAGAAGCGCCCTTCCTTGACCGTACCACCCTCCTCTACCAACGCCGGGTACACCGTCATCGAGAGGCCGGCGATCTTCTGTTGAGTCTTTTCCGCGACCGGCGCAAAGCCCTTGGCTTCGACCGGTTGCTGGCTCTTCTCGGTTTGCGGCACGGCCAGGGCCGCCTGCCCGGCTTCGGCAAAGCGCGCGGTGAGTTCATCCAGATCGCGGCCTTCGCCGAGAAACTTGCCGTTGGCGTCGACCACCTCAAGGTTCATTTTCAGGTGATCCTCCACCTGTTGCGCCGCCTCCGCCCACGCCTCATCGGTGACACGCGCACCGGTCATGCGCAGCAACTCACGCCCTAACGCCTGAGGCAGCGACCCTTCAGCGAACACCATGCGCTGCAAGGCGGCCTTGACGAAATCCGGCACCGGCACGAAATTCTTGCGCAGCGCCTTGGGCAAGTTACGCACCAGGGCCACACACTTGGTTTCCAGGAGGCCCGGCACCAACCACTCCAGACGCTCTGCCGGCAATGACAGCAGCAACGGCGCAGGCACGCGCAATGTCACCCCGTCACGGGGGTGATTGGGCTCGAAGTGGTAGGTCAGCGGCAAGGTCAGTTCACCTAACCGCAACGTGTCCGGGTATTGATTGGCCGTGACCTCGCTGGCTTCACGGGCGAGGACATCTTCCTCGCGCATGATCAGCAACTGCGGGTTCTTCTGGCTCTCCATCCGGTACCAGGCGTCGAACGTCGCGGTCTGGTGAATCTCGGCGGGCAGGCGCTCGTCGTAGAAACGGAACAGGGTTTCTTCGTCCGCCAGAATGTCGCGACGGCGGGCCTTGGCCTCCAGCTCGTCGAGCTCTTCGAGCAACCTGGCGTTGGCGCTCAGGCACTTGGCCCGCGACTGAATCTCGCCACGCACCAGGCCTTCACGGATGAAGAACTCGCGCGACACCACCGGATCGATCGGTCCGAAATGCACAGGACGACGCCCGACCACGATCAGCCCGAACAGGGTGATCTGCTCAAAGGCCACGACCTGACCACGCTTCTTCTCCCAGTGCGGTTCGAAGTGGTTTTTCTTGACCAGATGCCCGGCCAGCGGCTCGATCCAGTCGGGTTCGATCTTCGCCACCATGCGCGCATACAGCTTGGTGGTTTCGACCAGCTCCGCCGCCATGATCCATTGCGGGCGTTTCCGGCCCAGCCCGGAAGACGGGTGCACCCAGAAACGCCGTTGGCGCGCGCCCAGGTAGTCGCCCTCTTCGGTTTTCTGTCCGATCTGACTGAGCAGACCGGAAAGCACCGCTTTGTGGAATTTCGGGAAGTCAGCCGGCTCTTTATTGACCGTCAACTGCAGGTCACGGCAGATCAGGCTCAATTGACGATGGGAGTCGCGCCATTCGCGCAGACGCAGGTAATTAAGGAAATTGCGGCGACACCAGTTGCGCAGCGGACTGGCCGTCAGCGCCTGACGCTGCTCCTCGAAACCGCGCCACAGATTGACCAGACCGGCGAAGTCCGAGTCCTGATCCTTCCACTGTGCGTGCGCTTGATCGGCGGCCTGCTGACGCTCCGGCGGACGCTCGCGCGGGTCTTGAATCGACATGGCGCTGGCGACGATCAGCACTTCCTGCAGGCTGCCCTGTTTGGCGGCTTCCAGCAGCATGCGACCCATGCGCGGGTCCACCGGCAAGCGCGCCAGTTGGCGACCCAACGGGGTCAGCTGGTTTTCGCGATTGACCGCCGACAGCTCCTGCAACAGGTTGAACCCGTCGCTGATGGCCTTGCCGTCCGGTGGCTCGATAAACGGAAAGTCTGTGATCTCGCCCAGACGCAAATGCAGCATCTGCAGAATCACCGCCGCCAGGTTGGTGCGCAGGATTTCCGGATCGGTGAACTCAGGGCGCGAGAGGAAATCCTCTTCGCTGTACAGGCGCACGCACAGGCCCGGCTCAACGCGACCGCACCGGCCTTTTCGCTGATTGGCGCTGGCCTGGGAAACCGCTTCGATGGGCAGACGCTGAACCTTGGCGCGATAGCTGTAGCGGCTGATGCGCGCGATGCCGGTGTCGATCACGTAGCGAATGCCCGGGACGGTCAGCGAGGTTTCGGCCACGTTGGTCGCCAGCACCACCCGACGGCCCGGATGCGACTGGAAGATCCGCTGCTGTTCGGCCGGCGACAGGCGCGCGTACAACGGCAGAATTTCAGTGTGTTTGAGCTGGGCCTTGCGCAGCATCTCGGCCGCGTCACGGATCTCGCGCTCACCCGGCAGGAACACCAGCACATCCCCCGGCGACTTGCGTTCGCTGCGTTCGAATGCCGCCAACTCATCCAGGGTCGCGAGAATGGCCTGATCGACGGTCAGGTCGTCTTCGACGCTGTTGCCCTCTTCGTCCTGTTCAGAGGTCAGCGGGCGATACCAGGTCTCCACCGGGAAGGTCCGGCCCGAGACCTCGACGATCGGCGCCTTGTCGAAGTGCTCGGAGAAGCGCTCCAGATCGATGGTCGCCGAGGTGATGATGACTTTCAGGTCAGGACGGCGGGGCAGCAGGGTTTTCAGATAACCGAGCAGGAAGTCGATGTTCAGGCTGCGTTCGTGGGCTTCGTCGACGATGATCGTGTCGTAGCGCTCAAGAAAACGGTCGTGCTGGGTTTCGGCCAGCAGGATGCCGTCCGTCATCAGCTTGATCAGGGTGTTGCTGTCGCTCTGGTCCTCGAAGCGCACCTGATAACCGACCAGTGCCCCGAGCGGCGTGCCGATCTCTTCGGCGACCCGGCTGGCGACGCTGCGTGCAGCGATTCGACGCGGCTGGGTATGACCGATCAGCCCGTGCTGGCCACGACCGATCTCCAGGCAGATTTTCGGCAGCTGGGTGGTTTTACCGGAACCGGTTTCGCCGGCGATGATCAGCACTTGGTGCTTGAGCAACGCGTCCTTGATCTCGTCGCGCTTGGCGGCGATGGGCAGGTTCTCGTCGTAGCGGATCGTCGGCACGCTTTGCTTGCGGCTGACCACTTGAGCGCACGACGCCTGGACACGCTCGACCCATTGCGCAAGCTTCGCCTCGTCGGGCTTCTTGCGCAGTTCGTGCAACTGGCGACGCAGGCGATGACGATCACTGATCATCGCGTGGTCGAGGTTTTTATACAGTTGGTCGATGGCGGTCGATTCGTCGGTCATCAGGGCGCGAAGTCTTTTCTATCTGAATGCAGGGCGCGGATTGTCGCAGATTTATCCACGATCATGCACAACCCTGTGGGAGCGAGCTTGCTCGCGAACGCGGCAGGTCGGATACGGCAGCTGTGAATGACCCACCGCATTCGCGGCCGTCGTAACCTCCGACTGCTCCTACAGGTCGTGCAGCGTTTCAGGGGTTCTTTCAGAGCCCCGGCCCTCAGACCTGTGTGCGAGCTTGCTCGCGAAGGCTGCATGCCTGGCGCAGAAGGTGTGTCGGCTGTAACAGCCTCTTCGTGAGCAAGCTCACTCCCACAGGCTTCACGTTTTCAGGACGACCCGCGTAAAACGACAAACCCCGCACGATGGCGGGGTCTGTCGGTATTGCCGTGAATCAGGCCGGCTTCTTCAACGCCAGCTTCTTCAGCTCTTCATCACGCAACTCGCGGCGCAGGATCTTGCCGACATTGGTGGTCGGCAGTGCGTCGCGGAATTCCACGCTGCGCGGGACTTTGTAGGCGGTGACGTTGGCGCGCATGTGTTCCATGACCTGCTCCTTCGCCAGCGTCGCACCCGGTTTCACGACCACGAAGATCTTGATCGCCTCGCCCGACTTCTCGTCCGGCACGCCGATGGCCGCGCACTGCAACACGCCCGGCAAGGTTGCCAGCACGTCTTCCAGTTCGTTCGGGTAGACGTTGAAGCCCGACACCAGAATCATGTCTTTCTTGCGATCGACGATGCGCATGTAGCCGTCTGGCTGAATCACCGCGATATCACCGGTCTTCAACCAGCCTTCGGCGTCGAGCATCTCATCGGTGGCTTCCTGGCGCTGCCAGTAGCCCTTCATCACCTGAGGGCCTTTGACGCAAAGTTCGCCGACTTCACCGAGCGGCAACTCTTCGCCCGCGTCGTTGATGGTCTTGCACAGCGTCGACGGCACGGGAATGCCGATGGTGCCCATCTGGATTTTCTGGATCGGGTTGACCGTCGCCACCGGACTGGTTTCGGTCATGCCGTAACCTTCGCAGATGGAGCAACCGGTCACCTCTTTCCAGCGTTCGGCCGCCGCTTGTTGCAGCGCCATGCCGCCCGACAGGGTGACTTTCAGCGAGGAGAAATCCAGGTTGCGGAAGTCGGCGTTGTTGCACAGCGCCACAAACAGCGTGTTCAGACCGACGAAGCCGCTGAACTTCCACTTCGACAATTCCTTGACCATCGCCGACAGGTCGCGCGGGTTGCTGATCAGGATGTTGTGGTTGCCGATCAACATCATCGACATGCAGTGAAAAGTGAACGCATAGATGTGATACAGCGGCAGCGGCGTGATCAGAATCTCCGTGCCTTCGTTCAGGTTGGAGCCCATCAGCGCCTTGCACTGCAGCATGTTGGCGATCAGATTACGGTGGGTCAGCATGGCGCCCTTGGCCACACCCGTCGTGCCGCCGGTGTATTGCAGGACCGCGACGTCGCTGCCTTTCGGCGATGCATCGTTGACCGCCTTGCCGTGCCCCATCGCCAACACGTCGTTGAACTTGACGGCTTTGGGCAGGTGAAACGGCGGCACCATCTTTTTCACGTACTTGATGACGCTGTTGACCAACAGGCGCTTGAGCGGCGGCAGCAGGTCGGCGACTTCGGTGACGATGACGTGCTTGACGCCGGTCTTGGGCACGACCTTTTCAGCGAGGTGCGCCATGTTCGCCAGGCAGACCAGGGCCTTGGCGCCGGAGTCGTTGAATTGATGTTCCATCTCCCGCGCGGTGTACAGCGGGTTGGTGTTGACCACGATCAGGCCCGCGCGAATGGCGCCGAATACCGCAATCGGGTACTGCAGGACGTTTGGCAACTGCACGGCGATGCGGTCGCCCGGTTGCAGGTCAGTGTGCTGCTGAAGGTAGGCGGCGAACGCACCGGACAGCGCGTACATCTCACCGTACGTGAGTGTCTTGCCCAGGTTGCTGAACGCAGGTTTGTTGGCGAAACGCTCGCAGGACTGTTTCAATACCGCCTGAACGTTTGGATACTCGTCCGGATCGATATCGGCAGCAATGCCAGACGGATATTTATCCTTCCAGAAGTTTTCGATCATGGAAGCCGACTCCTCAGCGACAGCGTTTCTACACACCGCTTAATGCGATGATTTCTTGTGTTTGGAATGATGTAGCCACAGCTTTTTGCTTATCGACATGACAAAAAGCGGGCCGAGCGTAGCAGCTTTGCCAAAGGCCGACTAGAGCCAATAGCGGCCCACACAGTCACAAAAATGACTCTTGAATAGTTAAACGTCACGTTTAGAGCAATGAACCTAAATATCGGAAACGCCCCCCTGATTGTAGGAGCGCGCTTGCCGGCGAATGCGTCGGCACATCCAGCATAATTGTCGACTGACGTACAGCATTCGCGGGGAAGCGCGCTCCTACACAGGTTTATGCGCCAATAAAAAACGGCGTGTTTCTCAACACGCCGTTTCTGTTTATAGCCGCTTCACGCGATGTCGCGCAGTTCTCTTCGCAGGATCTTGCCCACGGGGGTCATGGGCAGAGACTCGCGCAGCACGATGTGCTTGGGGATCTTGTAGCCGGTGAAGTTCTCTTTGCAGTACGCCTTGAGCTCTTCGCACGTGAGGCTCGAATCCCTCGGTACCACGAACAGTTTCACCGCTTCGCCCGAGCGCTCGTCCGGCACCCCGATCACCGCGCAGTTCGCGACTTTCGGGTGACGCGAGACGACGTCTTCAATTTCGTTGGGGTAGACGTTGAAACCCGAAACGATGATCAGGTCTTTCTTGCGGTCGACGATGCGAATGAAACCGTCCGGATCGATGACCGCAATGTCCCCGGTCTTGAGCCAGCCTTCGCTGTCCAGCACTTCGGCGGTGGCATCAGGCTTGTGCCAATAGCCGAGCATGATCTGCGGCCCCTTCAGGCACAGCTCGCCGCGTTCGCCGACGGGCAACTCAACGCCTTCATCGTCGATGACCTTGGCCGTGGTCCCCGGCACCGGCATACCGACCGTGCCCAGTTTCGACAGATTGCCATACGGGTTGGCCGTGGCGACCGGCGAGGTTTCGGTCAGGCCGTAACCCTCTACGATCGGGCAGCCCGTGAGCTGCAGCCAGCGTTCGGCCGTGGCCTTCACCAGGGCAGTACCGCCGGAGTTGGTGAGGCGCAGGCTGGAGAAATCCAGCGTCTTGAAGTCCGGATGGTCCATCAATGCGACGAACAACGTGTTGAGGCCAAGCATCGCGGAGAACTTCCACTTTTTCAGCTCTTTGATGAAGCCACCGATGTCACGCGGGTTGGTGATCAGCAGGTTGTGGTTGCCGCTGACCATCATGCACATGCAATTACAGGTGAAGGCATAGATGTGATACATCGGCAGCGGCGCGACCATGACCTCGCTGCCTTGTTTGAAGATCGGCAAACCGTCCGGACCGTGCTGGAGCATGCAGGCGTAAACCTGTTGCATGTTGGCGACCAGATTGCCGTGAGTCAGCATCGCGCCTTTTGGCGATCCGGTGGTGCCGCCGGTGTATTGCAGAACGGCAATGTCTTCCAGGTCCAGTTGAACGCGTTGCAGGTGATCGCCCCGCCCCAGTTTGAGCACGCTCTTGAAAGACACGGCCTGCGGCAGGTCGTACTCGGGCACCATCTTCTTGACCTTTTCGACGACCGTGTTGATCAGCCAGCCTTTGGCGGCCGACTGCATGTCGCCCATCTTCACTTCGATGAGGTACTGAATGTCGGTGTCTGGCAGCACTTCCTGGACGTTCTTGCCGAAGACGTTCAGGTACACCAGCGCGCGGGCACCGGAGTCCTTGAACTGATGGCGCATTTCACGGGCGGTGTACAGCGGGTTGGTGTTGACCACGATCAACCCCGCGCGCATGGCACCGAACACCGCGATGGGGTACTGGATCAGGTTGGGCATCTGCACGGCGATGCGGTCGCCAGGCTTGAGCTCGGTCTGCTGCTGCAGGTAACCGGCGAACGCCGCCGAGTGTCGCTCCAGCTCTGCGTAGGTCAGGGTCACGCCCATGTTGCTGTAGGCCGGACGGTCCGCATACTTCTTGCAACTGCGCTCGAACACCTCCACCACGGATTTGTAAGCGTGCAGGTCCACCTCGGAGAGGACGCCTGCCGGGCGTTTGTCGTTCCAGAAATCAGGTTGCATGTTCTTTTTATCCTCTTACCTGAGAGTGCTGGCCCCGCGATGAAGCAGGTGCTTGCCGGACGTTAGCAGCTGCCACCAGGAAGGCAAATCGTCATCAATGACGTGAATCTTGCGGGTGATCAGGCTGCCATCTGACAAGCGCTATACACTGCAATCAGGCGACCGACAGAACGCTATTTCAAGACAAATCTTTACAGGGCCAGGGAAACGCCATGAAACACGATGCTTTTTGGCTGGACACCAGTGATCACACTCGCCTGTACGTCAACGCATGGATGCCGCTGACCAGCCCACGGGCCGTGGTCATGCTGTCTCATGGCATGGCCGAGCACAGTGGACGCTATGCCCGCCTGGCGGCGGCATTGACTGACGCGGGGTTTGCCTTGTATGCCCACGATCAACGCGGCCATGGCCGAACCGCCGCCAACGGCCTGCTCGGTCACTACGCGGACCGGGATGGCTGGAACAAAGTGGTGGGCGACCTGGCCAGCCTCAGCGCCTCGATCGGCCAGCGCCATCCGGGCGTCCCGGTATTGTTACTGGGGCACAGCATGGGCAGCTACATCGCGCAGGCGTACCTGTTGCATCACAGCGCCAGCGTTCAGGGTGCGGTGCTCAGCGGCTCGAATTTCCAGCCCGTCTCGCTTTACCGCAGCGCCGCCGTGATCGCCCGTCTGGAACGCTGGCGGCAAGGCGCTGAGGGGCGCAGTGCAATCATCGAGTTCCTGTCGTTTGGCTCATTCAACAAAGCCTTCAAACCCGTGCGCACGCCGTTCGACTGGCTCAGTCGCGATCAGGAAGAAGTCGATAAATACGTCAAAGACCCGCTCTGCGGCTTTCGTTGCACCAATCAGTTCTGGCTGGACATGCTGGGCGGGCTGCAACAAATCAGCAAGAAATCCAACCTGGCGCAGATCGATAAAAGTCTGCCGATCCTGATCATGGGCGGCGAATGTGATCCGGTGAGCGAAGGCAAGCGTCTCAAGGATCTGGCAAGTGCACTGACGGACACCGATCACGCGCTCGTTACGCTGAAACTTTACCCGCAGGCACGGCATGAAATCCTCAACGAAACCAACCGCGAGGAAGTCACTCATGATTTACTCGCCTGGCTCGAGCAGGCGCTGAGCGAACCACGACCGCGCCGAACCGAATGACCTGCCGGGATTTCAGCTCTTTATTTATTTTTCATTTTCATGTCACAGGACCGCAACATGACCGAAGTCACCAACACGCCGTACGAAGCCCTTGAAGTCGGCCAGACCGCCAGCTACAGCAAAACGGTCGAAGAGCGCCATATTCAATTGTTTGCCGAAATGTCCGGCGACCGTAACCCGGTGCACCTGGATGCAGAGTTTGCGGCCAAAAGCATGTTCAAGGACCGGATCGCTCACGGTATGTTCAGTGGCGCGTTGATCAGCGCCGCCGTGGCCTGTGAGCTGCCTGGGCCGGGCACGATTTATCTGGGTCAGCAGATGAGCTTTCAGAAGCCGGTGAAGATTGGCGATACGTTGACGGTGCGGTTGGAGATTCTGGAAAAACTGCCGAAGTTCCGGGTGCGGATTGCCACACGCGTTTTTAACCAGAACGATGAGTTGGTGGTGGATGGCGAGGCCGAGATTCTGGCGCCGCGTAAGGTGCAGACGGTGAGTCTGGCTGAGTTGCCGGCGATTACGGTTGGCTGATATTTGGTGGCGCTGAGGGTGGGGTGTATATCCGTTAATTCGGGTGGCGCTGAGGGGGTTTGGCTAACGCCAGACCTGTTTTGCCTTCGGCGAGTCACTTTTTCAAGAGCCGGAGTGCCGGACCATCAAAAAGTAACCAAAAGGCCCTGCTCCTGGTTGGGCCCGACTTCGTCGGGTTCCTTCTCTCCGGCGACGCTCCGTGGGCCCGCCGCCATCGGCCATCCATGGCCGGGGGCGGCTCTCGCGGCATCCATGCCGCTCGGCCCACTCCACGCCACCTGCGTTCAGCCTGCACCCAAGTCGCGTTTGGTGGTGTCTGGACTGTCGCGTACAAAAGCACGCTGGCTGGAGCTAACGCTCCTCGCATTCTTGGTTTGTGCATCCATCTCTCGCACACCGCCCTGTAGGAGCGCGCTTGCCCGCGATCTGCCGGGAACCGGCAGCAAATCCTGTGCATGCGGTTTACCTGATACTGCCAAGGTGTCCGGTTTTACTGCTGCTTCGCAGCAGATCGCGGGACAAGCCACGCTCCTACAGGGACTGCGTCAGCCTGATATTCTGCTTCTGCTTCTGCTTCTGCTCTTCGACATCAATGGTCCAAACACCACAAAACGCGACTTGGGTGCAGGCCAAACGTAGACGGCGCGGAGTGGGTCGAGCGGCATGGATGCCGCGAGAGCGCCGTCAGGACATGGATGTCCGTTCGGCGCGGGCCCACGGAGCGTCGTCGGAGTGCGGGAATCCGACGAAGTCGGACCTAACCAGGAGCAGGGCCTTTTTGGTTACTTTTTCGGCTCTTGGAAAAAGTGACCCGCTGTAAGAGCGGAACCACAAGTAGCCGTTACCGCAGCAACGGATATACACCCGCCGCAAGTCTCCCATCCCCACAAAAAAACACGCACAAAAAAATGGGCAACCGAAGTCGCCCAAAATGCCTTGCGTGCTCTTTTTATAAGAAAGACTCAGCGCTTGCCGCCTTTGTGGTTCGAGTCTCTCCAGATGAACAGTCCCAAGCCTGCAAAAAAGCTCAGCATCAACATCACCGTCATCACACCGGCTATCACCGCATGATCGAGAAACATAAGTGCCCCTCCTGCCGTAACCCTGTTCGATGGGTGCAGATTAACCAGAGGCGAAAAATGAAATGTTGACCCAGGTCAATGCCGCTGCGCATGACCGCGCAGCGAATACACCGGGACAATAAGAAGGGAGGTCTAGCGTTTTTTCGGCTTGCTCTTCGGCTTTTTCTTGCCCTTACCCAGCGGCATCGCTTGCTCGAAGGCCTGACGCACTTCGTTGAGTCGTTTGTCATTGAGGTCGTGAACACGCTTGGCGCGCTCGGCACTCAGGTCTACCAGTTTTTCGTCATCGCTCATGGCGTGCTGCTCTCGAAGGCCCAATGGCGACAATAATGCGGAATCCCGGCGGCGCTGACCAGCACCTCAGACTTTCAAATCCACCCACAAGCCCTGACGCGGCTCGTCGTCGATGATCGGCACGACCGGGACGGTGTTGTCGGCATTCAGATAATCCCCAGGCATGGCCGGACCCGCGTGCTGAGGCTCGTTCGGGGTGTCTTCATCAAGATCGGGATGACGATCGGCGGTGCGTCGGTCACGGCGGCGCCTTTGCTGTCGGCGCTGTTCTTCGCGCAGCAGCAACTGAGCCTGCTCGGGATCGCGCTCCCCCATGTTGATCGTGGTTTCGCTGGAACTGGGCTGCACGGGCGTAACGGGCGGAATGTCCGGGGTTGGCTTGACCGGGTCCTGCTGCGCAGTCACGGGGGCTGCACTCAAGGGAATCAGCGGTGGCAGCATGGTAATGGTCTCCTGTTATCAAGCTGTCGGCAGCCGTTTCGTCGACTTGAGCCGTGAGAAGCGGAAGTTTCGACTATGTTTTTCGCAACAAGTGCCCCCACGAGGCCAGGAGCCCAATAAATACGGGCGTTTTACACAGTTAGCTTTGGCCTGGGCCGCTTGTTCCGTTAACATAGTCGGCTTTTTCAAGGCGGGAGTCAGGCAGCATGGCGCAGCAGTATCAACCGGGGCAACGCTGGATTAGCGACAGCGAAGCCGAGCTGGGTTTAGGCACCGTTCTGGCACAGGACGGCCGCTTGTTGACCGTGCTCTATCCGGCCACTGGCGACACCCGCCAGTATGCTTTGCGCAATGCGCCGCTGACGCGGGTGCGCTTCTCGCCGGGTGACACCATCACCCACTTCGAGAACTGGAAAATGACCGTACGCGAAGTCGACGACGTCGACGGCCTGCTGGTCTATCACGGTCTCAACGCGCAGAACCAGCCGGTCACCCTGCCGGAAACCCAACTGTCGAACTTCATTCAGTTCCGCCTGGCCAGCGATCGCCTGTTCGCCGGGCAGATCGACCCGCTGCCCTGGTTCTCGCTGCGCTATCACACGCTGGAGCACACCAGCCGTCAGTTGCAATCCTCGCTGTGGGGCCTGGGCGGTGTTCGTGCCCAGCCTATCGCGCACCAGTTGCACATCGCCCGTGAAGTCGCCGACCGCATCGCGCCGCGTGTTTTGCTGGCCGACGAAGTGGGCCTGGGCAAGACCATCGAAGCCGGTCTGGTGATCCACCGTCAATTGCTGTCGGGCCGCGCCAGCCGCGTGCTGATCCTGGTGCCGGAGAACCTGCAGCACCAGTGGCTGGTGGAGATGCGCCGCCGCTTCAACCTGCAGGTTGCGCTGTTCGACGCCGAGCGCTTCATCGAAAGCGATGCCAGCAACCCCTTCGAAGACACCCAGCTTGCCTTGGTGTCGCTGGAGTGGCTGGTCGACGACGAGAAGGCGCAGGATGCACTGTTCGCCGCGGGCTGGGACCTGCTGGTGGTCGACGAGGCCCACCACCTGGTCTGGCATGAAGAAAAGGCCAGCCCGGAATACTCGTTGGTCGAACAACTGGCCGAAGTGATTCCTGGCGTGCTGCTGCTCACCGCGACCCCAGAACAACTGGGTCAGGACAGCCACTTCGCCCGTCTGCGCCTGCTCGACCCGAACCGTTTCCACGACCTGCACGCTTTCCGTGCCGAGAGCGAAAACTATCGCCCGGTCGCCGAAGCCGTTCAGGAGCTGCTTGATCAGGGTCGTCTCTCGCCGGAAGCGCACAAGACCATTCACGGCTTCCTCGGCGCCGAAGGCGAAGCATTGCTTGGCGCCGTGGCCGATGGCGACACCGAAGCCAGCGCCCGTCTGATCCGCGAATTGCTCGACCGTCACGGCACCGGGCGCGTGCTGTTCCGTAACACCCGTGCCGCCGTGCAGGGCTTCCCGGAGCGCAAGCTGCATCCGTATCCGCTGCCGTGCCCGGCCGAATACCTCGAATTGCCGATGGGCGAGCACGCCGACCTGTACCCGGAAGTCAGCTTCCAGGCCCAGAGCGAAACCAGCGAAGAAGAACGCTGGTGGCGTTTCGACCCGCGCGTCGACTGGCTGATCGACACGCTGAAGATGCTCAAGCGCGTCAAAGTGCTCGTGATCTGCGCCCACGCCGAAACGGCCATGGATCTGGAAGACGCCCTGCGCGTTCGTTCCGGCATCCCGGCAACCGTGTTCCACGAAGGCATGAACATCCTGGAACGTGACCGTGCCGCCGCTTACTTCGCTGATGAAGAGTTCGGCGCACAGGTGCTGATCTGTTCGGAAATCGGCAGCGAAGGCCGTAACTTCCAGTTCTCCCATCACCTGGTGTTGTTCGACCTGCCTGCGCACCCGGACTTGCTGGAGCAGCGTATCGGGCGTCTGGACCGTATCGGCCAGAAACACATCATCGAACTGCACGTGCCGTACCTGGAAACCAGCCCGCAAGAGCGCCTGTTCCAGTGGTACCACGAAGCGCTCAACGCCTTCCTCAACACCTGCCCGACCGGCAACGCCCTGCAACATCAGTTCGGCCCGCGTCTGCTGCCGCAGCTGGAAGGTGGCGACGAGGACGATTGGCAGGCGCTGGTGGCTGAAGCCCGTGCGGAGCGCGAGCGTCTGGAAAGCGAATTGCACACCGGCCGTGACCGTTTGCTGGAACTCAACTCAGGCGGTGCCGGCGAAGGCGAAGCGCTGGTCGAGGCCATCCTTGAGCAGGACGATCAGTTCACCCTGCCGATCTACATGGAAACCCTGTTCGACGCCTTCGGCATCGACAGCGAAGACCATTCGGAAAATGCCCTGATCCTCAAGCCGAGCGAAA
>Ga0213828_1000174_pt1 | contig 71908 bp, 70 predicted proteins | sample MC6MC0897MG_FD_180664 | JGI IMG/M metagenome (GOLD analysis project Ga0213828, IMG submission 180664) | Enriched soil aggregate microbial communities from Iowa State University, Ames, United States - MC6-MC0897-MG | ecosystem: Environmental > Terrestrial > Soil > Unclassified | place: USA: Iowa...
TAGCCGCAGGCGAGGTTGCGCAGGTTGAGCAGTAGGGGTTGACTCATGCGTGGTGGTAAGCCGGTTCTACAAGGAATTCGAGAAGGGCCTTCTGTGCATGCAGGCGGTTTTCAGCCTGGTCCCAGGCGACCGAACGAGGGTCGTCGAGCAGGTCATGGCTGATTTCCTCGCCACGGTGGGCCGGCAGGCAGTGCATGAACAGGGCGTCGGGTGCCGCCAGGTCGAGCAGTTCGCGGGTGACCTGATAAGGCGCGAAGTGCGCCAGGCGCCGTGCAGTTTCCTCCTCCTGGCCCATGGAAGTCCAGACATCGGTGGTCACCAGGTGCGCGCCACGCACGGCTTCCTTGGGGTCGCGGATGATTTGCACGCGATCACCGCCTAATGCCATGAAGCGTGGATCCGGCTCGTAACCTTCCGGGCAGGCGATGCGCAGCTGGAAATCGAACTGACGGGCGGCTTCGATATAGGAGTTGCACATGTTGAAGCCATCACCGATCCACGCCACGGTCTTGCCTTGGATCGAGCCGCGGTGTTCGAGGAACGTCTGCATGTCGGCCAGCAGCTGGCACGGGTGCGACTCGTCGGACAGGGCATTGATCACCGGCACGCTCGACTTCGCCGCGAACTCGGTGAGGGTGCTGTGGGCGTGGGTACGGATCATCACCACGTCGAGCATGCTCGACAGGACGATAGCGCTGTCACCGATCGGTTCGCCACGGCCCAGCTGGGTATCGCGAGGCGACAGGAAGATGGCCTGGCCGCCCAGCTGGATCATGCCGGCCTCGAACGACACGCGGGTACGGGTCGAGGACTTTTCGAAGATCATCCCCAGCACACGGCTTTTGAGGGGCTCGAACAGCACGCTTCGCTTGCGCAGGTCCTTCAGCTCGATGCCGCGGCGGATCACCCCGAGCAATTCGTCGGTGGTGAAGTCCAGCAGGGAGAGAAAGTGCCTAGCGCTCATGATTGACTACCTTATCTGCAACGGTATGCAGGTCGACCGTATGGTTTTTTTTGACAACGGGAGTGACCTGCGGCGTAAGCCGCACGGGGCGGACGAAATAGGGAAAGGCGCAATACTATAATTAAATGTCGCCTGAAACCAAGAGGGGAAACAGCGGCTCTGTTGCAAAGGGTGTCGTTACCCATTGAGCGTGCGCTGTTTTTTATTTGCTACAGAGGTTGTACACGGCTTGCCCGCGATTTGGCAAATGCGTGTCGCGAATCGTTTGCCTGATGTCGGGCAATTCATGGCACGAAGCGCGCTGGCGAGGGCGTTCGGCTGGGCGCATAGTCGCCATCAGACCCATCATCAGGCAGAGGCGGCCATGACCAAGACCCTGCATCACCGTGCCTGTCACCTGTGCGAAGCGATCTGCGGGCTGAACATCGAAGTCAGCCATGAAGACGACGGGCAGGCGCTGATCACCTCGATCAAAGGCGACCCGGACGACCCGTTCAGCCGCGGCCACATCTGCCCCAAGGCAGTGGCCCTGCAAGATATCCAGAACGATCCCGACCGCCTGCGTCAGCCCCACCGTCGGATTGGCGAGCGCTGGCAGGCGATCAGCTGGGACGAGGCTTTCGCCCTGGCGGCCGACAAGCTCTGGAGCATCCAGCAGGCGCATGGTCGCAACGCGGTGGCGGTGTATCAAGGCAACCCGAGCGTGCACAACTATGGGCTGATGACCCACAGCAACTATTTCCTCGGTTTGTTGAAGACCCGCAATCGGTTTTCAGCCACCTCGGTGGACCAGTTGCCCCAGCACCTGACCAGCCACCTGATGTACGGCCACGGTCTGTTGTTGCCGATACCGGACATCGACCACACCGACTTCATGCTGATTCTGGGAGGCAACCCGCTGGCGTCCAATGGCAGCATCATGACCGTGCCTGATGTGGAAAAGCGCCTGAAGGCGCTGCGTATGCGGGGCGGGCAGTTGGTGGTGGTGGACCCACGGCGCAGCGAAACAGCGGCCATGGCCGACCGACACCTGTTCATTCTTCCCGGCGGCGATGCTGCATTGCTCAGTGGCCTGCTCAATACCTTGTTCGACGAAGGCCTGACCCGTGGATCACACTTGCCGATCAATGGCCTGGATCAGGTGCGCAGTGCACTCGCCCTGTTCACCGCCGACGCCATGAGCCCGTTGTGCGGCATCGCTGCCGCCGATATCCGTCAGCTGGCGCGTGATTTTGCGGCAGCCGACAAGGCGGTCTGCTATGGCCGCATGGGCGTCTCGACCCAGGCCTTCGGCACCCTGTGCCATTGGTTGGTGCAATTGATCAACCTGGTAACCGGCAACCTGGATCGGGTGGGTGGCGCCTTGTGTACCGAGCCTGCGGTGGACCTGGTGGCGAGTACCTCGGGCGGGCACTTCAATGCCTGGCAAAGCCGGGTTTCGGGGCTGCCGGAGTACGCTGGCGAGCTGCCGGTCGCCGCCTTGGCCGAAGAAATCCTCACGCCCGGTGACGGGCAGGTGCGGGCCTTGGTGACGGTGGCGGGCAACCCTGTGCTGTCCACGCCCAACGGTCGGCAACTGGACGGGGCGCTGGCGGGGCTCGAGTTCATGCTCAGCATCGACCTGTACATCAATGAAAGCACGCGCCATGCCGACCTGATCCTGCCGTCCACGTCGGCACTTGAGAACGATCACTACGACAGCACCTTCAACCTGCTGGCGGTGCGCAATGTGACCCGTTTCAACCGCGCGATCCTGGCCAAGCCCGAAGGCGCGCTGCATGACTGGGAGATCTTTGTCGGCCTGGCCAAGGCCTTGGCCGAACGGGCCGCCCTTGAACTCAAGCCAACCCTGGCGCCGGCGCAGATGATCGATTGGGCCTTGCGCAAAGGGCGCTACGGCGACGGCTCGGCCTGGAAGCTCTCGCTGGAAGCACTCGATCGGCACCCCCACGGGCTCGACCTGGGCCCGCTAGGCGCCAATCTGCAGGCCCGCCTGAACACTGCCAGCCAGGCCATCGAGGCGGCACCGCAGGTGTTGCTGGATGACTTGGCCAGGCTTACGCGGCAGGCGCCAATGGCTGCTGGCGCGCTGTTGCTGATCGGCCGCCGCCACGTGCGCAGCAACAACTCGTGGATGCACAACTTCCACCGGCTGGTCAAAGGCAAGCCGCGTCATCAGCTGTTGATGCACCCTGAGGATTTGCAGCAGCGGCAGTTGCACGATGGCCAGCGCGTGCGCATACGCTCACGTACCGGCACCCTCGAAGTCGAGGTGCAGGCGTGCACGGACATGATGCCAGGCGTGGTCAGCCTGCCGCACGGCTATGGCCATGGGCGCCAGGGCGTGCAATTGCGGATAGCCCACGGGCAGCCCGGGGTCAGTGCCAACGACCTGACCGATGAGCGCTTGCGCGATCAGGTGTCGGGCAATGCCGCCCTCAATGGCGTGCCTGTGCACGTGGAGGCCGCCTGAGCAATGGCAAGGCCGCGCACAGCGCTCGGCTTTCCGATACAATGCGTCACCGTGCCGACCATCGAGTCGGAAAGTTCAGACGAGGTGTTCCATGGATATCATCGAAACGATCAAAGAGCAGATTGCCAACAACACCATTCTGCTTTACATGAAAGGCTCGCCGAATGCCCCGCAGTGCGGGTTCTCGGCCAAGGCATCGCAAGCTGTGATGGGTTGTGGCGAGAAGTTCGCCTACGTCGACATCCTGCAGAACCCGGAAATCCGTGCCAACCTGCCCAAGTACGCCAACTGGCCAACCTTCCCGCAGCTGTGGGTAGCGGGCGAGCTGGTCGGCGGTAGCGACATCATGCTCGAAATGTTCGAGAAGGGTGAGCTGCAGGCCCTGATCAAGGACGCTGCTGCCAAGGCAAAGGCTGCTGAAGCCTGATCTTCGCGCAGACATAAAAAAACCCGCTCATGGCGGGTTTTTTATGGGCGGCGATTTTACTCTTCGCCCATCTGCGATTGCAGGTAGTTCTCGATGCTGATCTTGTCGATCAGGCTCAGCTGGGTTTCCAGCCAGTCGATGTGCTCTTCCTCGGACTCGAGGATGTCTTCGAGCATTTCACGCGAGCCGAAGTCGCCGACGGTTTCGCAGTGAGCGATGGCGGCTTTCAGGTCGATCAGGCCTTTCTGCTCGATCTTCAGGTCGCACTCGAGCATTTCTTTGGTGTGCTCGCCGATCAGCAGCTTGCCCAGGTCCTGCACGTTGGGGATGCCTTCGAGGAAGAGAATACGCTTGATCAGTTTGTCAGCGTGCTTCATCTCATCGATGGATTCTTTGTACTCGTGCTTGCCGAGTTTGTTCAGGCCCCAATCTTCGTACATGCGTGCGTGCAGGAAGTACTGGTTGATCGCGACCAGCTCGTTTCCGAGGATCTTGTTGAGATGCTGGATGACGCTTACGTCGCCTTTCATGACGGGTTCCTGCCCTGTAGAAGTGTGCCAATACAGGGAAGTTTGAGCCCGATACTTAGGGCTGTCAAACCTAAGTTATTGAATAATAAGTGAAAATGAATAGGAATAAGAATGTTTGTGAAGCGCGTTGGAGTGCTAAGTTATTGAATTTCGGGCATAAAAAAACCGGACACAAGGTCCGGTTCTTCAAAATGAGTGGTTTCAGGCAGCGGTAAATTCTACCGGATAGGGCAGGGTGGCCTGGCTGACCTGAAGCTCGGTCAGGGTCTCGCGGACCACTTGCTTGGCAAGGCAGGCGCATTTGCCACATTGGCTGGCGACATTGGTCGCGGCTCGAACTTCCTTGTAGCTGCAGCATCCTTCAAAGATCGCATCGCGGATCTGTCCGTCGGTCACGCCGACACAAAGACACACATACATAAAGTCGGACCATCGCTGGTTGAGTCGATGGGTTGGAGCTTAATCGTAATGAGAATGCTTGTCAAAAGACTTTCTGAGAGGGCCGTGCTTGAGCGACCGGTGGTTGGATTCGGTCTGTCATGAGAAGCCGTGTATGATGGTCGGCCTTTGTTGGATGTCGGGCAAGCCCGTCTGGCCCGGCAAACGGTTTTTCACCCTCATCAGGAGATAACAATGAGCGTACTCGTTGGTAAACAAGCCCCCGATTTCACCGTTCCGGCTGTGCTGGGCAACGGCGAAATCGTCGACAGCTTCAACCTGGCCTCGGCCATCAAGGGCAAGTACGGCCTGGTGTTCTTCTACCCGCTGGACTTCACCTTCGTCTGCCCGTCCGAGCTGATTGCCCTGGACAACCGCATCCCTGACTTCCAGGCCCGCAACGTGGAAGTGATCGGCGTTTCGATCGACTCGCACTTCACCCACAACGCCTGGCGTAACACCCCGGTCAACAACGGCGGTATCGGCCAGGTCAAGTACACCTTGGCTGCCGACATCACCCATGAAATCTGCAAGGCCTACGACGTTGAGTCCGAAGGCGGCGTGGCCTTCCGTGGCGCCTTCCTGATCGACACCAACGGTGTGGTCCGTTCGCAGATCGTCAACGACCTGCCACTGGGCCGTAACATGGACGAGCTGCTGCGTCTGGTCGATGCCCTGCAGTTCCACGAAGAGCACGGCGAAGTCTGCCCTGCCAACTGGAAAAAAGGCGACAAAGGCATGAACGCTTCGCCAGAAGGCGTTGCTGCTTACCTGAGCGAGAACGCTGGCAAGCTGTAATTGCCGCGCGCATAAAAAAACCGGCCTTCGTGGCCGGTTTTTTTTGTTTCAAGTTTCTAGCTGCAAGCTGCAAGCTTCAAGAAAAACCGAGCGTGTGCTGTCTGCCCTTTCTTGCTGCTTGAAGCTTGTGGCTGCTTAGTCGTTGAAATCGCGCCAGCCGCCCATTTCTTTCCAGCGGTTGACGATGCCGCAGAACAGCTCGGCCGTCTTCTCGGTGTCGTAACGCGCCGAATGCGCTTCACGCCCATCAAAGTCGATGTCGGCGCTCTGGCAGGCCCGCGCCAGCACGGTCTGGCCATACGCCAGGCCGGCGAGGGTGGCGGTATCGAAGCTGGAAAACGGGTGGAAGGGGTTGCGCTTGAGGTCGTTGCGGTTGACCGCAGCGTTAAGGAAGCCCAAGTCGAAGCTGCTGTTGTGGCCGACCAGGATGGCCCGCTTGCAGCCGTTGGCCTTGAGCGCCTTGCGCACGCCTCGGAAGATATCGGTCAACGCGCTTTCTTCACTCACTGCCATGCGCAGCGGGTGGTCCAGCTTGATGCCGGTGAACTCCAGCGCGGCCGCCTCGATATTGGCCCCTTCGAACGGCTCAACCCGGTGGAAGTAGGTGTGTTCGGGGAACAGGAAGCCCTTCTCGTCCATGCCGATGGTGACGGCGGCGATTTCCAGCAGGGCGTCGGTGGCACTATTGAAGCCGCCGGTCTCGACATCCACCACCACTGGCAAGTAGCCACGGAAGCGCTCTGCCATCGGGTGGCGCGAGCCACCCCCGGCCTGGCTGTCCTGATCGTCTTCGTAGAGGTCTTCGCTCACGCGTTTTCCTCCAGCAGGCGCCAGCGCAGCTTCTCGCCAGCGCGCAGCGGTATCACCGTCTGCTCGCCGAACGGCAGGCTTTCTGGTGCGGTCCACTCTTCACGGACCAGGGTGATGGTGTCGGTGTTCGCCGGCAGGCCATAGAATGCCGGGCCGTGCAGGCTGGCAAAGCCTTCCAGCTTGTCCAGCGCATTGCGCTGCTCGAACGCTTCGGCGTACATCTCGATGGCCGCATAAGCGGTGTAGCAACCGGCGCAACCGCAGGCGGCTTCCTTGGCGTGACGGGCGTGAGGGGCCGAGTCAGTGCCGAGGAAGAATTTCGGGTTGCCACTGGTGGCCGCGTCCAGCAGCGCCACCTGGTGGGTGTTGCGCTTGAGGATCGGCAGGCAGTAGAAGTGCGGGCGGATGCCGCCCACCAGCATGTGGTTGCGGTTGTACAACAGGTGCTGGGCGGTAATGGTCGCGCCGACGTTGGCCGGCGCTTCGCTGACGAACTGGGCGGCATCGCTGGTGGTGATGTGCTCGAACACCACCTTGAGCGTCGGGAAGCGTTCGACCACGCGACGCATGTGTTCGTCGATGAAGCGCTTTTCGCGATCGAAGACATCGATCTCGCTACGCGTCACTTCACCGTGCACCAACAGTGGCATGCCGACTTCGGCCAGCGCTTCGATGGCGGGGAAGATGTTGTCGATGCTGGTCACGCCTGAATCGGAGTTTGTCGTGGCGCCGGCCGGGTACAGCTTGGCGGCATACACGATACCGCTGGCCTTGGCCGCGCGGATGTCCTCGGGGCTGGTGCGGTCGGTGAGGTAAAGCACCATCAGCGGTTCGAAGCGGCTGCCGGCCGGACGCGCATTGAGGATGCGCTCACGGTAGGCACCGGCTTCGACGGCATTGCGCACCGGCGGTACGAGGTTGGGCATGATGATGGCACGGGCGAAGGTACGCGCCACATCACCAACGGTATGGGGCAGGACGGCACCATCGCGCAGATGGATGTGCCAGTCGTCGGGACGCAGGAGGGTCAGGCGATCGGACATTGGGGATTCCAGGCGGGTCGAACTCAAGGCCCAATGCTACCGGAAAACCCTGGCCCGAGCACGGCTATCAAGTTTTTCGGACGGCGTCCGATACCCTGCAGGTAAGCCGTCAGAATTTGTGGAGCCGCCCGTGCGCCAGCGTTACCTAGCCATGTTCACCCTGTTCGCCAGCCTGCCGGCCGGTGCACTGACTTTCCAGACGCGCATGGAGAACATTGCCTGGCAAGTCGAGGGCGACCAGTTCGAGTGCCGTCTGATCCAGCCGATCGACGGTTTTGGCAGTGGCGAATTCGTGCGCCGGGCAGGTGAGCAGCCGGTGTTCCAACTGCGCTCGCACAGCAATGTGCTGGGGGCCGGGCCTGCCACACTGCTGGCGGCGGCGGCGCCCTGGCAGCCTGGGCGCGGTGACATCAACCTGGGCACCGTGCGCATGGCGCGCACGGGCGTGCTGTTCAGCTCGTCCCAGGGTCAGGCCAGCCGCCTGATCAATGGTCTGCTCGATGGGCGCAGCACGGTGGTACGCAACTACACCGGCGAAGCGGGCCGGGCCATGGAAGTGCGGGTGTTGCCGGTCAGTTTCGCCAAGGCCTATGGCGACTACCAGGTGTGTGCCAGCAAGTTGCTGGCGATGAACTATGACCAGGTTCGCCAGACTCAGGTGGGTTTCCCTGGCGGTGGCATCGAACTTGACGATTCGGCCAAGGCACGGCTGGATGTGGTTCTTGACTATATCAAGGCCGACCCGACGGTTAATCACATCGAGCTCAACGGCCATTCCGACAACAGCGGCAACCGCCTGACCAACCGTGATTTATCCCGGCGCAGGGCGATGACGGTGGCGGACTATTTCAAAGCCCATGGCGTGCCGGAGGCGCAGATCACCGTGCGCTTCCACGGCGAGCGGTATCCGCTGGCGAAGAACAACAGTGCTGCCAACCGGGCGCGCAATCGACGGGTGAATATCGAACTGGATCGGGTTGCAGTCGCTGAGACACCCGTCGAGAAGCCGGTGGAAAAACCTGTACAGCTGCCTGCTGCTGCCAGTCCGCCTATTGCCGCGCCGGCGTCCCCCGCACCGGGTGCGAAAGTGCCCTGAAAGTGAGATGGGCGGCGCGCCCCCTCGCAGCCGTCCCATAGCGCCCGACAGACGTCGCGCCATCGACAATTACTGTCGCTTTGTCGTCAGAAGCTGTCGCCCCACTGTAAATTTTTCCATAACGCCGTTAGAATCGACCCCTTTCCGTACAACCCCGTGGAGTGATGGCATGGCGGACGTAAATAAGGTCGTACTGGCGTATTCCGGCGGCCTTGATACTTCGGTGATTCTCAAGTGGCTGCAGGATACCTACAACTGCGAAGTGGTGACCTTCACCGCTGACCTGGGTCAGGGCGAAGAGGTCGAGCCGGCCCGTGCCAAGGCACAGGCAATGGGTGTGAAAGAGATCTACATCGACGACCTGCGCGAAGAATTCGTGCGTGACTTCGTGTTCCCGATGTTCCGCGCCAACACCGTCTACGAAGGCGAGTACCTGCTGGGTACCTCCATCGCCCGTCCGCTGATCGCCAAGCGCCTGATCGAAATCGCCAACGAAACCGGTGCTGACGCCATTTCCCATGGTGCAACCGGTAAAGGCAATGACCAGGTTCGTTTCGAGCTGGGTGCCTATGCGCTCAAGCCGGGCGTCAAGGTCATCGCCCCTTGGCGTGAGTGGGACCTGCTGTCCCGCGAGAAGCTGATGGACTACGCCGAGAAGCATGGCATCCCGATCGAGCGTCACGGCAAGAAGAAGTCGCCGTACTCGATGGACGCCAACCTGCTGCACATCTCCTACGAAGGTGGTGTCCTGGAAGATACCTGGACCGAGCACGAGGAAGACATGTGGCGCTGGAGCGTCTCTCCGGAGAACGCCCCGGACCAGGCTACTTATATCGAGCTGACTTACCTCAACGGTGACATCGTCGCCATCGATGGTGTCGAGAAGTCCCCGGCCACCGTTCTGGCCGACCTGAACCGCATCGGTGGTGCTAACGGCATCGGCCGTCTGGACATCGTCGAGAACCGTTACGTCGGCATGAAGTCTCGTGGCTGCTACGAAACCCCTGGCGGCACCATCATGCTGCGCGCCCACCGTGCGATCGAGTCGATCACCCTGGACCGTGAAGTCGCTCACTTGAAAGATGAGCTGATGCCGAAGTATGCCAGCCTGATCTACACCGGTTACTGGTGGAGCCCGGAGCGTGTGATGCTGCAGCAGATGATCGACGCGTCGCAGGTCAACGTGAATGGCGTGGTACGCCTGAAGCTGTACAAAGGCAATGTCACCGTGGTTGGCCGCAAGTCGGACGACTCGCTGTTCGATGCCAACATTGCGACCTTCGAGGAAGATGGCGGCGCCTACAACCAGGCGGACGCTGCCGGCTTCATCAAGCTCAATGCGCTGCGTATGCGCATTGCCGCCAACAAGGGCCGTTCGTTGCTCTGAGTACTGGCACGCGTCGCACGAACCCCGGCTCAGGCCGGGGTTTTTTTTGCGTCGACATCCAGCGGGTCGTCATCCCCTGAGGTTGGCGGCATCTTGCTCGAGGGTGCAGACCGACAGCCTTGCGCATTGGTTTTTCTCGAGATTACAGAAGCGCCAGCGGTGCGCGGGTTCAGGCGATTGCGCGAGGGCAAGGCGGACTTGCTGTTCCAGCATGGGCTGGGCATCTGGGCCGGAGAAGATAACGGTAATAGGCTCGGGTACTTCCGTGACCGTCGCGGTGGGGCTGTCGCTGGTTGTTTTGCTTGATACAGGATTATAAAACGACTTGTAATTGAAGTTTAACGTCAAAAAGAACAGGGCTGTAAGGAAAAACGGAAAGCCCACCAGGAACCATGTATAGAGGCTCTGGCTGGATTCGCTGAGGAACGGCAGTGTCGCAAGGGCGGATGCTTCGATAATCCCCGCGAAGATGGCAATGATCGTCAGCGGGGCGACAGGTTGTGCTTCGGGCATGAGGGCTGTCTCCTGCGGTTTTGTTCATCATTACCCTACGCGGGCGCTCAACTAAAGATTGGATTGTTTCCCGGTTGAGAATTGTCTTTGAATACCTGTTAAGCCTGGTTTTTTCAGCGCCTGTGAAGTGGAATAATCTGCACGCGAAGGTTCGTTTTCAGCTGGTCATGTCGATTGGAGCGATGATAGGTTTTAATTGCGGATCATTAAGTTTCACGGTTGGCTCTGCACATGCTTTTGTAGGAAATTTCTGCAAGTGTTGTAAGTTTTCTCTATTCATGAGTTTCACTGGCAAATCGTTGCACCCTGAAGCGTTCTGTCGGTTATCGTGGCGTGCCACAGCAAAAATCAATAATGAATGGATATCGCATGAATAAAGTCCTTATCGTGGATGATCATCCGGTTATACGCCTGGCCGTGCGCATGCTGATGGAGCGGCACGGGTACGACGTCGTTGCGGAAACCGATAACGGCGTGGCCGCCTTGCAACTGACGCGTGAACACCTACCGGATATCGTGGTGCTCGATATCGGTATTCCAAAACTCGATGGCCTTGAAGTCATCGCCCGCATGGCAGCCTTCAGCCCAGGCAGCAAAGTGTTGGTGCTGACCTCGCAGGTGCCTGGTAACTTCTCGATGCGTTGCATGCAGGCGGGGGCGGCGGGGTATGTGTGCAAACAACAGGAGTTGACCGAGCTGCTAAGCGCCATCAAGGCCGTGCTGTCAGGCTACAGCTACTTCCCCAACCAGGCCTTGCATGCGTCACGGGGCAGGGGCAGTGGTGGCAGCGAGACGGATATGGTCAACCGCCTCTCGGCCCGGGAAATGACCGTTTTACAGCAGCTGTCGCGCGGGCGATCCAACAAGGAAATTGCCGACAGCATGTTCCTCAGCAACAAGACCGTCAGCACTTACAAGTCACGCTTGCTGCTCAAGCTGAACGCCAGGTCGTTGGTAGACCTGATCGAACTGGCTCAGCGCCACGGGCTTAACTGACCGCCAGCATGCAAAGCCTCCCTGAGGGAGGCTTTGCAAAAAAAGCTACAGATCGTAGTCGAAATCGGCCAGTTGTTTCTGCAGGCGCCGCTCTTCCAGCAGGTTGTCGATCGTGCGGCGTTTGCTCAGGTTGGTCTTTGCAGTTTCTACCTGCGGCTCCGCTTCATCATCCACGGCAACAAAATCATCTTCGATTGACAGGTCGTCTTTATCGGCACTCATGAGTCGCTCCAAGCCAAGGGGCCATTGGCCGTCCTTATAACCAGAAAGCTGACGCTGGTAAAAAAGATTTTTTCAATCGTGCCGGGTGGTTTTTCGCTATCGGCTCAATCGTCAGACGTCTTCTGCTTGTATTCGCAGAGGTCTTCGATCCGACAGCTCCCGCACCTGGGCTTGCGTGCCTGGCATACGTAGCGCCCATGCAGGATGAGCCAGTGGTGGGCATCGAGCAGGTAGTCCTTGGGTACAAACTTGACCAGCTTCTTCTCGACCTCAAGCACCGTTTTGCCGGGTGCAATGCCGGTGCGATTACTGACCCTGAAAATGTGCGTGTCCACCGCCATGGTTGGCTGCCGGAACGCCGTGTTGAGTACCACGTTGGCAGTCTTGCGCCCAACGCCAGGCAGCGCTTCAAGGGCTTCCCGGGTTTCTGGCACCTGGCTGTCATGGCGCTCGATCAGCAGTCGGCAGGCCTCGATCACGTTCTTGGCTTTGCTGTTATAGAGCCCGATGGTCTTGATGTATGCGCTCAGCCCTTCGACGCCCAGGGCGTAGATCGCTTCCGGCGTATTGGCCACGGGGAACAGGCGAGCGGTGGCCTTGTTCACGCCTACGTCAGTGGATTGCGCTGAAAGCGTGACGGCGACGAGCAGTTCGAACGGTGTGGTATAGGCCAGTTCCGTTTTCGGGTCGGGGTTGTCTTCGTGCAGCCTGCGAAAGATCTCCAGGCGTTTTGCGGCATTCATGGAATCAGCGCTTTCCTTGACGACGTGGGTGGGCGGTGCCCGGACGCAGGTGATTGTACAAGGCCAACAGCAGTCCGAGCAGTAGCAGCGCGCCAGGGGCGAGGCTCGCAAGGTGCAGGCCCAGCCCTTCGGCTAGCCATTGGCGGCAGGCGCCGAGCAGCAGGCAGGCGGCCAGCAGGCCAGCCAGATTCAACAACAGTGAGCGCCAACGCCCTTCTTGTGGCAGCAGATAGTCTGCTACCAGGCACGGCAGGCACAGTAGCGCAGGGTACGGGCCCAGCAGCAGTGCTACCGGCAGCAGCCAGGCCCGCAGGGCCAATTGCAGGCAACTGGCCAGGGCCGCCAATAACAGCAGGCTTGCGAGCATGTGTGCGGCGCCCTTCAGGCGGTTGCGCAACGGCACCAGCGCTACTTGATGCAGGCCGATCATCATCACCGCGCACGCACCTATGGCCGTGGCCAAGGGCAACGTTTGCGTGGCCCCTAGAAGGGGGGCAAGGCTGGCGGCCAGCAGGTAGCCCTTATTCATTGGCAGGGTCCCCAAGGAGGTCGTGGCGATGTTCATCGAAATAGACCAGGGCATCTTGCAATGCCTCGATAACTGCCCGCGAGGTCACTGTTGCGCCTGCGAGTTGGTCGAAATCGCCCTGGTCACGCTTCAATGCCCAGTGATCACTCAGGCGGCGATTGGCAAATTGCTTCAGCCAGTTCACTTGCGGGTCGGCAAGGCGACCACCGAGCCCGGGGCTTTCCTGCTGTTCGACCACCTGGCTACCGATCAGTCGCCCATCAGGGGCGATGGCGATGCTTAGCACCACTGGCCCGGCATAGCCTTGGGCCTGGGTCACCAGGACGATGGCCGCAGGCTTACCCGCCAGCGTAGCCCGGTAGGCCGCCACGATGCGACTGTGCGGGCGATGCGAGGCAGGCCTTGGCAGTGGGGTATCCAACGGCAGGTTGTCGTAACTGCCCTCCGGCAGGACGGCGAGCCTCTGACGGCTCTGCAGCTGCTTTTCGGCTTGGCTGACGGCGGGGAGGGTCCACTCGCGCCAGATCAGCGCGGTCGACAATGCCAGTACCGCAGTCACCAGCAGCAACCCTGCCGTGCGCATATGGGGGCTCACCGGGCAGCCTGCTGGCGGCGCAAGGCAAGCCGTTCAAGGCTGGGGACCGCAAGGTTCATCAGCAGAATGGCGAACGCCGTGCCGTCGGGGTAACTGCCCCAGGTGCGGATCAGGTAGATCAACAGGCCCACAGCAAAGCCGAACACCAGCTTGGCCCAATCGCTCCTGGGGCCGGAGACAGGCTCGGTGGCGATGAAAAAAGCGGCGAGCATGGTCGAGCCAGAAAACAGGTGCAGCAAGGGGGAGCCATTGGAGTCCGAGCCTGAGCCGTTCCAGGCCAGCAGGCTGAACAGCGACAACCCCGCCAGCAAACCTGCTGGCGCATGCCAGCTAAACACCTTGCGCTGCAAGAGAAACAGCCCACCCAGCAAAAACGCCAGGTTGGCCCATTCCGCGCCGCGCCCGCCGATATTGCCGAAGCCCGGGTGGGTGGCGAACAATTCATCAACGGTCAGGCTGCGGTTATGGCGCAGGCCATCGAGTAGGGTCGGCTGAGCCCAGGCATCGATGTGCTCGGCGCCGCCAAATACCTGCTGCAGGGTCTCGAACAAGCCAGCCGGCTGACCTGGCCAATGGTTCATCTGTGAGGGAAAGCTCAGCAACACGAAGGCATAGCCCAGCATGGCCGGGTTGAACAGGTTGCGGCCGACCCCGCCAAAGGCCTGTTTACCGATGCCGATAGCCGTGCCAGCGGCGATCATGGGCAGCCACCAAGGGGCCAGGGTGGGCAACGCCGCCGTCAGTAGCACGGCGGTCACCAGTGCACTGCCGTCGGTCAGTGCCAGGCTGACGGGCTCGCCACGCAGCTTCAATATCAGTGTTTCACAGAGCAGCGCTGCACTGGCGCATAGCAGCAGGTTGCACAGCAGCCCCCAGCCCTGCTGCCACAGTAGTGTCAGCAAACCGGGGAGGCAGGCCAGTAGCACCAGGGCCATGCTCGTGCGCAGGCGGGGGTCGGGCTTCATTGCGCAAAGAGTCCGTTGAAGCCGGAAAACGCCATGGCCATCACTCCGGCGCCAAGCAGCTCTATGGGCAGGCCGCGCAGGGCGACTGGGATGTCGGCCTGGGCGCTGCGCTGGCGCAAGTCGGCGAAAAGAACCAGAGCAAGCCACAAGCCTGCGCCTGCCAGCAGGCCTTTGGTCAGTGTTGCCGACCAGGCATTGCCGTCACCTGCCCCTTGCAGCGCCAGGCCCAGCACGCTGGCGTTGCACAGCAGCAGTGTGGGCAGGTCAGCCACCGGCCAAGCAGGGCGCAGCCTTGCCAGTGCCCAGGGGATGCCGAAGGCCAGAAGCGCCAGCCAGGGCAGCAACAGGAACAGGCTCAGTTCGTGGAGTTGCCAAGGGTCGAGCACCAGCCACCTCAGCAGGTGGGCGCCAATCAGCCCCAGCACGATGGCCAAGGCGCAGGCCAGCCCGAGCACATGCAAGCGCAGCCGGGAAGTCGGCTGTTGCGCCAAGCACAGATGATTGACCAGCGTGGCGCTGACCAGAACCAGAATGTAGTCACTCATGAACTGACGATAGCCGGGAATCACAGCGATTGTCCGGCATTCAGCGGGGGATGGAACTGCCCCGGCACTGAGGCCGGGGCAGGGGGCTTACTTGATGCGCTGGCCTGGTTTGGCGCCGCTGTCGGGGCTGAGCAGGTAGATCTCTTCACCGCCAGGGCCGGCAGCCATGACCATGCCTTCGGACACGCCAAAGCGCATCTTGCGAGGCTTTAGGTTGGCTACCATCATGGTCAGGCGGCCTTCCAGCTTGGAGGGGTCGGGGTAGGCCGACTTGATACCGGAGAACACGTTGCGGCGTTCGTCACCGATGTCCAGTGTCAGTTGCAGCAACTTGTCGGCACCTGCGACGGCCTCGGCCTTGACGATCAGGGCCACGCGCAAGTCGACGGCGGCAAAGGTGTCGAACTCGATTTCCGCCGACAGCGGCTCCTTGGTCAGCTCGCCATTGCCGGCCGGGGCCTGGGCCTGGCCGGCAGCAGCCAGCAAGTCTTCCTTGCTCGCGGCGACCATGGCTTCGACCTTGGCCGGTTCGATGCGGCTCATCAGTGCCTTGAAAGCGTTCAGGCGGTGGTTTTCCAGGCGCGACTGGTGGTCGTTCCAGGTCAGCGGCGCGACATTGAGGAAGGCCTCGGCGTCGGCAGCCAGTAACGGCAGTACCGGTTTGAGGAAGATCACCAACTGGCGGAACAGGTTTACGCCCTGAGCGCAGATGGCTTGCACCTCGTCCTGCTTGCCTTCCTGCTTGGCCAGCGACCAAGGGGCCTTTTCGGCGATCCAGGCGTTGGCGCGGTCGGCCAGGGCCATGATTTCGCGCATCGCACGGGCGAAGTCGCGGCTCTCGTAGGCCTCGGCAATGGACGGTGCGGCGGCCAGGAAGGCCTCGGTCAGCTCAGGTGCGGCATCGCCGGCCACCATCACACCTTCGTTGCCTTTGTGAATGAAGCCTGCGCAACGGCTGGCGATATTGACCACCTTGCCGACCAGGTCGGAGTTGACCTTCTGCACGAAGTCTTCCAGGTTCAGGTCCAGGTCATCTACGCCACGGCCCAGTTTGGCCGCGTAGTAGTAGCGCAGGTATTCCGGTTGCAGGTGGTCCAGGTAGGTGCGCGCCTTGATGAAGGTGCCGCGCGACTTGGACATCTTGGCGCCGTTGACGGTCAGGTAGCCGTGCACGTTGACTGCGGTTGGCTTGCGGAAACCCGCGCCTTCGAGCATGGCTGGCCAGAACAATGCGTGGAAGTTGACGATGTCCTTGCCGATGAAGTGGTACAGCTCGGCAGTGGAGTCTTCTTTCCAGAACGCATCGAAGTCCAGCTCCGGGCGGCGCGCGCAGAGGTTCTTGAAGCTGGCCATGTAGCCGATTGGCGCATCCAGCCAGACGTAGAAGTATTTGCCCGGCTCGCCCGGGATCTCGAAGCCGAAGTACGGCGCATCGCGGGAGATGTCCCACTCCTGCAGGCCCGAGTCCAGCCATTCGGCGAGCTTGTTGGCGACGGCCTCCTGCAAGGTGCCGCTGCGGGTCCACTGCTGCAGCATCGCCTGGAAGTCGGGCAGTTTGAAGAAGAAGTGCTGGGAATCACGCAGCACCGGGGTGGCACCGGAGATGGCCGACTTGGGGTTCTTCAGCTCGGTGGGGGCGTAGGTGGCGCCGCACTTTTCGCAGTTGTCGCCGTACTGGTCTTCGGCCGCGCATTTGGGGCAGGTGCCCTTGATGAAGCGGTCGGCCAGGAACATGCCCTTTTCAGGGTCGAAATACTGGGTCACCGAACGGGTGGCAATGTGCCCGGCCTCACGCAGGCGCGTGTAGATCAGGCCGGACAGCTCGCGGTTCTCTTCGCTGTGGGTCGAGTGGAAGTTGTCGAAGTCCACCAGGAAATCGGCGAAGTCGCCGCTGTGCTCGGCCTGGACGTTGGCGATCAGCTGTTCGGGCGTGATGCCTTCCTTTTCGGCGCGCAGCATGATGGCCGAGCCGTGGGCGTCGTCGGCGCAGACGTAGATGCACTGGTTGCCGCGTAGCTTCTGGAAGCGGACCCACATGTCTGTCTGGATGTACTCGAGCATATGGCCAAGATGGATTGATCCATTGGCATAGGGCAAGGCGCTGGTGACGAGAATCTGACGTGGCTCGGACATGGTGGCTCGGCTACTTATCTGGCTACGGGGTAAAAATGAGGGTGATCGGCCACTATAAAGGGCTGGCGAAGATATTTCACCCCACAGTCGCACCTGCTGACGATTGACGGGTTAGGATAGGCGCCTGTTTTACATTCAGTTTGCCAATGGGAGTCTCCATGAGTGCCGTCACCCGTGCCGCCGTCGAAGGCGTGCTTCGCCAGTACACCGACCCCTATCTGAACCAGGATCCGGTCAGCGCCGGTTGTGTGCGCGCCGTCGATATCCAGGGCGGTCAGGTCAGTGTGCAGTTGCAACTGGGGTATGCCGCAGGGTTGTTCAAGAACGGCTGGGCCCAGGTATTGCAGACAGCAATCGGCAACCTTGACGGCGTCACCAGTGCCCAGGTGTCGATCGACTGCGTGGTCGCCGCGCACAAGGCCCAGGCCCAGGTGCCGGCCATGGCCAACGTCAAGAACATCATCGCCGTGGCTTCGGGCAAGGGTGGCGTCGGCAAGTCGACCACTGCTGCCAACCTGGCCCTGGCCCTGGCCCGTGAAGGCGCCCGGGTAGGTATTCTCGACGCGGATATCTATGGCCCAAGCCAGGGCGTGATGTTCGGCATCGCTGAAGGCACCCGGCCACAGATTCGCGAGCAGAAGTGGTTTGTGCCGATCAAGGCGCATGGTGTGGAAGTCATGTCCATGGCGTTTCTCACCGACGACAACACGCCGATGGTATGGCGTGGCCCGATGGTGTCCGGTGCGCTGCTGCAACTGGTGACCCAGACCGCCTGGGATGACCTCGATTACCTGGTGATCGACATGCCGCCGGGCACCGGTGACATTCAGCTGACCCTGGCGCAGAAAGTACCGGTGGCCGGCTCGGTGATCGTCACCACCCCGCAAGACTTGGCCCTGCTGGACGCCAAGAAGGGCGTGGAAATGTTCCGCAAGGTCAACATCCCGGTGCTGGGTGTGGTGGAGAACATGGCCGTGCACATCTGTTCGAACTGTGGCCATGCCGAGCACCTGTTCGGCGAAGGTGGCGGTGAAAAGCTGGCGGCCCAATACGGCGTCGACCTGCTGGCCTCGCTGCCGCTGTCGATGCTGATCCGTGAGCAGGCCGACAGCGGCAAGCCGACGGCGATTGCCGAGCCGGAAAGCCAGATCGCCATGGTCTATCAGGAGTTGGCCCGCCAGGTGGGCGCGCGCATCGTCCTGCAGGAAGCGGCGGCGCCGGCGATGCCGAGCATTACCATCAGCGAGGATTGATATCCTCGCCGCTGCAGCGGTCTCTGCAGGAGCGGCCCGGCAAGGCCGCTTCTACAGGGCATGCCATTGCAGAAGGCATAAAAAAACCCGCCAGAAGGCGGGTTTTTTGAAAGCTTGTAAGCTTAGATCGACTTAGGCGATCTGAACTTCTTCAGCCTGCATACCTTTCTGGCCGCGGGTAGCGACGAAGGTAACAGCCTGGCCTTCTTTCAGGGTCTTGAAGCCGTCAGCTTGGATGGCTTTGAAGTGAACGAAGAGGTCGTCACCCGACTGAGGGGTGATGAAGCCGTAGCCTTTCTCATCGTTGAACCACTTAACGGTACCGTTTTGGCGATTGGACATGTTTCTGTCTCCTTGGACAAAGTTGATTACGGTCAGGAAAAACCCTGCCCGGGACTGAGTGCAAAGAGAGCAGAAAATTCAGAGATGGGCCGATCAGATCGTGCATCAAACTAGAGATTCTCGGTGTCACGTGCAGCACAGTGGCGTCACCTTACCCCACTTTCTGCAACCTGCCAATGGCCAGAAGCCGCTTTACTGAAATTCAGATCGGCGGCGGCTGTAGGCCCCGCCCGGCGGGGATTATAGCCAGAATGCAGGATGGAACTTTGAAGCGAGCGCCGGGACCGGTAAGATGCGCCTCACGATTTTCACCTAGCAACTCTTCAGGACACCCGCCATGAGCATCAAATCGGACAAGTGGATTCGCCGCATGGCGCAGGAACACGGCATGATCGAACCGTTCGTCGAGCGCCAGGTGCGCGGCGAGCACGACAGCCGGGTCATCTCCTTTGGCGTCTCCAGCTACGGCTACGACGTGCGCTGCGCCGACGAATTCAAGGTGTTCACCAACATCAATTCGGCCACCGTCGACCCGAAAAACTTCGACGCCGGCAGCTTCGTCGACGTCAAGAGCGACGTCTGCATCATCCCGCCAAACTCCTTCGCCCTGGCTCGCACTGTGGAGTACTTCCGCATTCCACGCAACGTGCTGACCATCTGCCTGGGCAAAAGCACTTACGCGCGCTGCGGCATCATCGTCAACGTCACCCCGCTCGAACCGGAATGGGAAGGCCACGTGACCCTTGAGTTCTCCAACACCACCACCCTGCCGGCAAAAATTTATGCCAACGAAGGTGTGGCGCAGATGCTCTTCCTCGAATCCGACGAAGAGTGCGAGGTGTCGTACAAGGACCGCGGCGGCAAGTACCAGGGCCAGCGCGGCGTCACCTTGCCACGCACCTGAGCCGACGAGCGCGGGGAATTCCCCGTGTGTTTGGTACTCCAACGGGTAACTGCCGATGTGCATGACGCGTATCGGCGCCCGTCAGGAGCCGCCAATGAAACTCCATCCCGCAATCAGTGCCAAGCTGGCTGGCTTGCAGCCCAATCAGGTCGGGTTGTTGCCGTGGTCATTGCTGGCGCATCCGCTGCCGATGCAGGCGGGGGGCGTGCCTCACCAGCCAGGTCCCGATACCCCGCAACCATCGCAACCCGGTGAAACGCCCATGGAGCCAGGTGAACCGACCTTGCCCGATGAGCCGCCTCCCGCGCCGGTCGCCTAAGCCGCTGCTGCTATAGCGCCCATACCCGTTCAGCGCCGGTCAGAAACACTCGGCTGGTGCTATCGGGGTGGACGCGCCAGCCACCGGTGAACTCACCGAAGGCGGGTAGCAGGCTGACTTTGTCATCGATCAGAAAGCAAGGCAGGCGCAGTCGCTGCCTGGCTCGCCCCTGCAAGACGAACACAGGGTGAACATGCCCCGCCAGCACCGGGTACTGGGGGTGGGCGAGAGGCTCGTGCTGCAAGGCAAAAGGTGCCAACACCCACGGCTCTTCCACCACTTCGATACCCAGTTCAGCCGGTGGGTCGCCCGCGTGGCGATCATGGTTGCCACGCACCAGCACGATCCGTAGCTCGGCATGCCGTTGGCGCCACGCCTGCAGCCTGGCCAGCGTCGCAGGTGCGCGGCCGGTGCGGGCATGCAGGAAATCGCCGAGCACGACCAGTAATTGGCAGTCATGGTTGGCCAGCAGGGTATTCAGGCGTGCCAAGGTGGCTTCGGTAGTACCGCGCGGCACGGGTTGATGAAGGGCGCGATAGCTGGCGGCCTTGCCGATATGCACATCGGCTACCAGCAGGGCGCGGCGGGCAGGCCAGTACAGGGCTTTGTCCGGCAACAGCCAAAGCGTTTCTTCGCAGTGTTCGATGGTCAGGTAATCATTCATCGCGTGCCACTCGCTGCGTTCTCCAGGTCTGCCACCATTCGCGCAATGCGGTCAGCCAGCTTTTCAGTGCTCAAGGTTTCGCGCATGCCTTCCACCAGCAAGGCAAAGGCCAATGGGCCGGGGCGGCGCAACTCATGCAGGTCCAGCCGCAGTTGGCCCATCTTCAGCAACTGGCGCTGCAGCCGATCGATCTCCAGTTCTTCGCGCAGCACTTCGTCCCGGGCCTGGCCGAGCAGCAGATTGTCGGCATCGTGCTTGCGAAACACCTCGTAGAAAAGCCCGCTCGACGCCTGGATCTGCCGGGTGCTCTTTTGCGCTGCCGGGTAGCCGCCAAACACCAGCCCGGCGATCTGGGCGATCTCGCGAAAGCGCCGCAGCGCCATCTCGCCCGCGTTGAGGCTGGCCAATACGTCCTCCAGCAGCTGCTCGGGCGATAGCGCAGTGGGCAAGTGCGCCGCCCAGTCCACGGCGCTCGGGCTGAGCAGTTCAAAGCCATAGTCACTGACGGCGATTGACACAGACAGTGGCTGTACCCGGCTGACTCGCCAGGCAATCAGGTTGGCCAGCCCCAGGTTGGCCATGCGCCCGGCGAACGGATAGAGAAACAGGTGCCAGCCCTGGCGTGATTTCAGGGTTTCTGCCAGCAGCGTGCCGGTGGTTGGCAGGGCCGACCAGCGCGCCTGCAGCTCCAGCAGGGGGCGTACGGCGCGCATTTCCGGGCCGTCGTAATGTTGGTGGGCGGCGGCATCGAGCTGTTCGACCAGGGCATCGGCCAGTTCGCTGGACAGTGGCATGCGCCCGCCATTCCAGCGTGCCACGGCGGCTTTGCGCGAGGTGCTGCGACGTACGTAGGCGGTCATGTTTTCGACCCGCACCAACTCCAGCACCCGGCCGGCGAAGACCAGGCTGTCACCCGGACGCAGGCGGGCGATGAAGGCCTCTTCGACACTGCCCAGCGACTTGCCGCCACCGCCCTTGCTCCAGTACTTGAGCTGCAGGCTGGCGTCGCTGACGATGGTGCCGATGCCCATGCGGTGCCGGCGTGCCAGGCGCTCGCTGGCAACCCGCCAGACGCCGTCGGCCTGGGCCTCGACACGCTGGTAGTCCGGGTAGGCGCTGAGCGAGTTGCCGCCGTGGCAGACGAAGTCCAGCGCCCACTGCCACTGGCTGTCGCGCAACGTGCGAAAGGCCCAGGTGCTGCGCACTTCGTCAAGCAACTGATCGGGCCGAAAGCCGCTGCCCAGGGCCATGCTGACCAGGTGTTGCACCAGTACATCCATGCACAGGCGTGGCGAACTTCTGGCCTCGATCTGCCCGGCAAGCAGCGCCTTTCGGGCCGCCGCAGCCTCCACCAGCTCCAGGCTGTGGGTGGGCACCAGGGTCACCCGCGAGGGGCGCCCGGGTGCATGCCCGGAGCGCCCGGCACGCTGCATCAGGCGGGCGATACCTTTGGCCGAGCCGATCTGCAACACCCGCTCCACAGGCAAGAAGTCCACGCCCAGGTCCAGGCTGGAGGTGCAGATGACCGCTTTCAGCGTGCCTTGCTTCAGGTTGCGTTCGACCCAGTCGCGGGTATCGCGGGCCAGTGAGGCATGGTGCAGGGCGATCAGGCCGGCCCAGTCTGGGCGTGCATCGAGCAATGCCTGGTACCAGAGTTCGGCCTGGGCGCGGGTATTGGTGAAGACCAGGCTGCTGGCGCTATTGTCGATTTGCGTGCTGACCTGGTCGAGCATCTTCAGGCCCATGTGCCCTGCCCAGGGGAAACGCTCGATCTCTGGCGGCAGCAGGGTGTCGACTTGCAGGTGTTTGTCCTGTCGGCCTTGCACCAGCAACCCTTCGTGAGGCAACAGCACTTCAAGCGCGTGTTGCAGGTTGCCGAGGGTCGCCGAAAGCCCCCAGGTCAGCAACTGCGGGTGCCAGTGGCGCAGGCGCGCCAAGGCCAGCTGCAATTGCACGCCACGCTTGTTGCCGAGCAGCTCATGCCACTCGTCCACCACCACCAGGCGCAGGCCAGCGAAGTCCTCGCGGGCCTGCGCCCGGGTCAGCAGCAAGGTCAGGCTTTCGGGTGTGGTGATCAATACGCTGGGCAGGCGTCTTGCCTGCCGCGCACGCTCTGCGCTGCGGGTATCGCCACTGCGGACTCCAACGCTCCAGTTCAGCCCCAGTTCATCGAGCGGTGCTTGCAAGGCGCGCGCGGTATCGGCGGCCAAGGCGCGCATGGGCGTGACCCAAAGCACCTGCAAGGGGGCCGGTTGGCGGCCAGAGGGGCTGGTGGCGAACGCGCGAAGCGCTGCCAGCCAGACCGCGTAGGTTTTACCGGCGCCGGTACTGGCGTGCAACAGCCCGGATTCACCGCGCTCGACGGCTGCCCAGACACGCCGCTGGAAGGCGAACGGCTTCCAGCCGCGCTGGGCGAACCAGGCATTGGCGAGGTCGGTGGAGGCGGGCATGGGGGCAGGCGATCCTTCGAAGGTTGTGCTTCTACTGACCGCTTGCCCGGCCGATTGGTTTTACCGGATCAGTTACCCAGTAGGTAGCCGCTGCGGCACACCTGCTCGCCGGCCACATGGGCGATGACCATGCCCGCCGTCGCCATGCGCCGCACGCTGCGGGCGTACAGCAGGCCGGGTTGGCTGTTGCGCACGGCGGTTACCCGGTCGTTGAGCGGGTCGATGACTTCGGCGATCAACTGGTCGGCTTGCAGGTGCTGGCCTGGGCGGGCGTGGTACACCAGCAAGCCGCCCAGCGGTGCAGATATCGGTTCCACGGCGGCTAACGGCGTGGCCGGGCGGGGCAGCGGTGGAAGGGGCGCGTGGGCCCCTTCGATGACGCCGGCATGGGTCAGGAAGTCGAGTATCGCCTGGCAGTCCTTGCCGGCCAGTTCGTGGCTAACATCCGCCTGCCCACGCAACTCGACGGTCACCGCACAGCAGCCCAGCGGGATCGGGAAACGCTTGCCGAAGCGTTGCTGCAACTGCCACCAGACCAGGCTGAAACATTCATCGAACGATTGCCCGCCGGAGTCGGTGGCCAGCAAGCTGGCCTGGGCCCCCAAATAACGGGCCAGTGGCTCGATCTGTGGCCAGGCTTCGGGTGTGGTGTACAGGTGCTCGACGGCTTCGAAGTCGCAGTGCAGGTCCAGTATCAGGTCGGCGTCACAGGCCAGGCGCTGCAGGATCAGGCGCTGGGCCTGGAGGGGCGTGCGGGTGGGGTATGCGTCCAGCCCGCGGCGCAGGTATTCACGGATCAGGGCAATGTTGTGGGCCGGGTCCTGGGTCAGGTGCTGTTCGATCTGATCACCGATGCTGTCCGACAAGTCGACGAAATTGCGATTGAAGTTCTCGCCGCTTTGCAGTTCGAAGCGCCCCAGCGGTGCGTCCAGCAGTACCTGTTCCAGGCCTACCGGGTTAGCCACCGGCACCAGGATGATTTCCCGCTGCAGACGGCCCTGCTGCTCCAACTCGGCCAGCCGCCGCTTGAGGTGCCACGCCACCAGCATGCCGGGCAGTTCGTCGGCATGCAGCGAGGCCTGGATGTACACCTTGCCGCCACCGCGTGGGCCAAAGTGGAAGCTGTGCAGTTGGCGTGAGATGCCCGGTACGGGGGCAAGCAGGTCGTGGGTCGAATGGTGCATGGGGGTCCTGGCTACGTGGCGAAAACGGTCTGCGACACGGGTCGGCACAAAGATAGAAGCATAGTTTGCCACTCTGTGCCTCTTCAGATCAGCAATGCCTGCAATGTGGCCAGGTCGTCGGCTTCTTCCACCGGTTTGTCCAGGCGCCAGCGCAGCATGCGCGGAAAGCGCACCGCGATGCCGCTTTTGTGGCGGCTGGACAGGGCAATGCCCTCGAAGCCCAGTTCAAAGACCAGGGTTGGGGTCACGCTGCGCACCGGGCCGAACGTTTCAACGGTGGTCTTGCGGATGATCGCGTCGACCTTGCGCATCTCTTCATCGCTCAGCCCGGAATAGGCCTTGGCGAAGGGAACCAAGGCCCGCTCGGGGCTGCCCGGGGGCGCGTTCCACACGGCAAACGTGTAGTCGCTGTAGAGGCTGGCGCGGCGGCCATGGCCGCGTTGGGCGTAAATCAATACGGCATCGACGCTGAACGGGTCGATCTTCCATTTCCACCAGGTGCCCATGTCCTTGGTGCGGCCTACGCCATACAGGGCCTCACGCTGCTTGAGCATCAGGCCTTCCACGCCCAGGCTACGCGACTGCTCACGCTGCTCGGCGAGGTCGGCCCAGCTCAGCCCTTCGAGTAACGGCGAGAGCAGCACCGGCGCCAGTGGGTATTCTGCCATCAGGCGCTCCAGTTGCCGACGACGCGCGTGCTGCGCGCGGTTGCGCCAATCCTCGCCCTGCCATTCCAGCAGGTCGTAGGCCTGCAGCACCACGGGGGCATCGGCCAACAGCTTCTTGCCCAAGGTCTTGCGGCCCAGGCGCTGTTGCAGCAGGGCGAAGGGCTGCACGGCCAGCGCACCGCGGGTGGCGCCAGGCTTCCAGACCAGAATCTCGCCATCGAGCACAACGCCATCCGGCAAGGTTTGCGCCAAGCTGTGCAGCTCGGGGAAGCGATCGGTGACCAGTTCTTCGCCGCGTGACCAGACCCACAGCTGGCCGTCACGCTTGACCACCTGGGCGCGGATGCCGTCCCATTTCCATTCGACCTGCCAATCGCTCGGTGGCCCGAGCAGCGCATCGAACTGCTCGGTTGGCGCCTGCAACGCATGCGCCAGGAAGAATGGATACGGCTGGCCGCCGCGCTGGCTGTGCTCATCGGCCGACTCGGCGGCCACCAAACGGTGGTAATCGGCGGCGCTGGGGCGGTGGCCGATGTCGGTGTAGCCGACCAGGCGTTGGGCCACGCGCTTGGCGTCGAGGCCTGCCAGCTGAGCCAGGGCGCGGGTGACCAGCAGCTTGGACACACCAACGCGAAAGCTGCCGGTGATCAGCTTCAGGCACAGCATCAGGCTGGGCCGGTCGAGCTGCGCCCAGAGCGGTGGCAGGCGCTGGCGGACCTCTTCGGCCGGCAACCCGCGAAGGGGCAGCAGGTGAGCCTCGACCCAGTAGGCCAAGCCATCGTCGCTGCCCTGGCCGTTCTGAGGCAGCAGCAACGAAATGGTCTCGGCAAGGTCGCCCACGGCTTGGTAACTTTCTTCGAACAGCCAGTCGGGCAGTGCTGCAAGGGCAGTGGCCAGCTCACGCAGCACACGGGTGGGCACCAGTTGCCGGGGGCGGCCACCGGCCAGGAAGTAAACGGCCCAGGCCGCATCGTCGGCAGGGGCCTGGGCAAAGTAATCGCGCAACGCTTCGAGCTTGGCGTTGCTGGAGGTGGTCGCGTCCAGGCGCAGGTACAGCGCGGCAAAGGCCTTCATGCCTCGGCACCGGCGGGTGTCGACTCGTCTTCATCGCCGTATTCGGTGGCGAAGGCACGGGCATCCAGGCCCTGTTCGTTGAGATAGCGCACCAGCACGTTGACCGAACCATGGGTGACCATCACCCGCTGTGCACCGGTCTGGCCGATGGCCCACAGCAGCCCTGGCCAGTCAGCATGGTCCGACAGCACGAAGCCGCGGTCGACGCCACGTCGGCGGCGTGTACCGCGCAACAGCATCCAGCCGCTGGCGAAGGCATCGCTGTAGTCGCCGAAGCGGCGCATCCAGCTGCTGCCGCCGGCTGACGGTGGGGCCAGGACCAAGGCCTGGCGCAGCAACGGGTCGTTGCGTGGGATATCGCCGGCATAGCGAGTTTCTGGCAAGTACACGCCTGCCTCTCGGTACACCCGGTTCAGCGGCTCGACCGCACCGTGCACCAGAATTGGCCCGATACTCGCGTCCAGCCCATGAAGGATGCGCTGCGCCTTGCCGAAGGCGTAGCAGAAGAGCACGCTGGCTTTGCCCTGATCGCGGTTGGCCCGCCACCAGGCATTGATGCCGGCAAAGACCTCGGCCTGGCTGGGCCAGCGATAGATCGGCAGGCCGAAGGTCGACTCGGTGATGAAGGTGTGGCACGCCACGGGCTCGAAGGCTGCGCAGGTGCCGTCGGGTTCGACTTTGTAGTCGCCCGAAGCGACCCAGACTTGGCCCTGGTGTTCCAGGCGCACTTGCGCCGAACCCAGTACGTGACCGGCCGGGTGCAGGCTCAGGGTAACCCCGTGGTGGCGGATGCGCTCGCCGTAGGCCAGGGTCTGCAGGTCGATAGACTGGCCCAGGCGACTGCGCAAGATACCTTCGCCAGAGGCGGCAGTGAGGTAGTGGCGATTACCGGTACGCGCGTGATCACCGTGGCCATGGGTGATGATGGCACGGTCCACCGGCCGCCAGGGGTCGATGTAGAAATCACCGGGCGGGCAGTACAGGCCTTCGGGGCGGGCGATTACGAGGTCCATGGCACGGCGGCTGGCAAAGGGCTTGCTAAGTCAGAGCGTGGCAGGTATCGGGAAGTTCGAAATTGAACGGGCAGCCCTGGAGCAGGGCTGCCTGGGGCATCAGGAAATCGCTATCTTCCAACCGGACAACTGAGCTTCGGAGATGCTGATTTTTGCAACGCGCGCAATGTTGAGGCGCTTGCCATCGTGCATGAGGTAGGGGGAGGTGTGGAAGTGGTCCCACACGGTTTCGGCATCTACGGGCAGCAGGTCTTCGGTATTGTAGGTGAACGCGATGGTGGCTGGCGAAGTGGTGGCCGGGGCAGCGACATCTTCATCGCAGATCAACCGGTAGCTGGCTGCCTCGGTGCCGACCCAGATTTGGGCGTTCACGGTAGCGCCAGCCGGGACGTCAAGCGTTTCTGGCCAGGAAATTTCTATGTTCAGTGTTTCAGTAGTCATGGTGGCATCCTTATGAGAAATGGCCGCACTCGATAGGAACTACCCAGTGCGGTGCCGAGGATGCTAAGAGCCCGACGCGCTGTTGATCAGAGGGAAACTGGCCTCTAGCGGCCAGGCACCAAGGTCAGCCTCGGGTTGCCATAGGCCCGCGCAAAGTTCTGCGGTTGCAGCGGCAGGCTCATGAAGCGGCCCTTGAACCAGGCGTCCAGCCCATCGCCGTAGTGCTGGCTGGCCGGGTTGCCGGACTGGCCGCTGCTAGTCAGTACCTGCAAGGGTTCGGCCTGGCCGAAGTCGACGACCATGCGTGCCGAGGCCGGCAGGCGCGTGTCGAAGTCATTGCCCCAGGCGTAGGGTGTCAGTGCCAGGGTACTGAAATCGCCACCGGCAGCCAGCGGTGAGCGGCTGAGGGTGTCCCCCAGGCCGTGATAGGCCGGTGCTGGCCAGCGGTACTGGTGCAGTTTGCCCCATTGCCACGCGCGGCGGTCGGCGCCGAGTTGCGCAGTGCCTGCATCCACCGCAGCGGCCAGGCTGCGGGCGAGAATTGCCGGCTTGTCTTCCTTCTGCGGTGTGCTGCGGTCATCCCAGAACGGGCTGTCCTCGCGGCCCAGCAGGTGGTCGGCCTGGGCCGAGTAGGACAAACGGGCATTGCTGACGAACGCCTGCCAGGCAGGGCTGGACACCGGCCCGAGGTCGTCGAGGAACGTTTCGCGGGCGAACGCCTGGAGGAACAATTCGTACAGTGCGGCATCCGCCGACACCGGGCTCAGGCGGCCATCGAACGCCTTGAGCCGGGCCAGGGCGTCGCGGGCTTTGTCGCGCTCAGCGGGCGACAGTGCGTCGATCGCCTGCTTGAGCGGCTGGGCCATGCCCGGGGCGTCGAACATCTGCTTGAGCTTGTCGGCCAGCAGGGTGACTTGGTCGTTCTGCAGGGCCATCAGGCTGCGGCTGTCGTGGCGGCCGTTAGCGGCCAACTGGGCCAGGCGCTCGGCGCGTTCGGGGTAGTACCAGGTGTTGGACAACTGCATGCCGTAGCCGCGCGGCAGGCTGCGCTGGTTGGCGTGGCCGATCCAGCCGGCGGGCGGGTCCTGGTCGTAAGGGTGCAGCATCGGGTCTGCGTAACCGTCCCAGTCGTAACGCCCGTCCCAACCGGGCGAGGGTAGCAGGCCCTGGCCTTCGCGGCGGTTGGGGTAGCGCCCACTGACCTGCCAGCCGATGTGATTAGGCTCGGCGAAGACGAAATTGAGCGCCGCTGCAGCGACTTCACGGGTGCTGTCGAAGGCGCGTTCGACCGTTTTGGCACGCGTCAGGTCGAACAGCGCGTCGAGGCTACGGTCGCCCTTCAATTGCGACAGGGCCAGGGCCAGGCCCAGGTTTGCGTTACCCGGCTGGGCGAGCAGGGTGCCGTGGCGTGTGTCGTACATCACCTCGCGCAGAGGGCGTTGGCCGCGCACGAAGAAGGTTTCGCTGCGCGCCCGGGCCGGCTGCCACTTGCCATCGACCAGGTAGCTAAGCTGGTTGCCTTGGCGGCGCAGTTGTTCCAGGTACAGGTCCTGGTTGTCGGCCATCACGGCACTGCTGCTCCAGGCGACTTTGCCGTTGAAGCCGGCCAGCACGATCGGCAGGCCTGGCAGTGACAGGCCGGCGACCTGGTACTTGCTGGTGTGGATCTGCACCGGGCTCAAGGCCCAGGCCGCTTGGCTGTCGCTGGCCAGCAGGCTCTTGCCGCTGCGGCTGCGCTGGGCTGCCAAGGCCAGGTTGGCCGAGCCGGGGCTGCCTAGCAGGTCGAGGTCGGCGAGTTTCTGGCTGGCCGCCGCCAGAGCCGGCAAACCGGGTAGCTGGCGGGCCAGGTTCAGGCCCTTGAGCTTGTCCACTTCGGCGTCGGCCAAGGGCTCGTCCGGAGCGCCGGGCAGCAGCCAGGCCAGCTTGTCGCTGCCGACCTTCTGCGCCAAGGTCAGGGCACTGAGTTCCTCTTGCAGGTTCACCGACTGGCTGAAGGCGTACAGGCTGAAGATCAGCGCCGAGTCTTCCGGCTTCCAGTACTCGGGGCGATGGCCGCTGTTGGCCAGGCCGGCGGGCAGTTTGTCGCGGTAGCGGAACAGGTAGGCGTTGACCCCGCGGGCGTAGACCTCGAAGAAGCGCTTGAGCCGTGGCGACGCGTCGGCGTATTGCTGGGCGGCGCTTTGCTTGAGGTTGGCGGCCCGCATCAGGCGGTCGATGTCCAGTGCTTCGCTGCCGGCCAGTTCGGCAAGGCGGCCCTGGGCGAGCAGGCGCATGGCGACCATCTGCTCGATGCGATCGCCGGCATGTACATACCCCAGGCTGAACAGGGCGTCATGGAAGTTGCCGCTCTCGATCAGCGGAGCGCCCATGGCATTGCGCCGTACCGAGACGTTTTGCGCCAGGCCCTTGAGGGGTTGCACGCCGGTGGTCGGTGGCACGCTGCCCTGATAGCCGCCCATCTGGCAACCGGCGAGTCCGAGCGTGCCGAGCAGCGTGGCAGCGGTCGTGAACCGCAGGCGGAAGGGAGGAAAGGCGGGGGCGGCCATGACAAGGGCTCCTGCAAGGCGTGGCGGGGGTTTGGAAGGCGCTAAGGTAGTGAGCGCGCAGGCGCGGTGCAAGGTGCTGGGGCGGTTTATTTACGAATGGTAGGGGAGATTCGAGGTGCTTGGCTTGGGTATTGAGGTGCTGTAGAGATCGAGCGCCCTCATGCTCAAGGCATGTACGAGGCGCTCGATATCATCAGCACAGCGGTCGCATCAAGCGCCGTGGCACTTCTTGAATTTCTTCTCGCTGCCGCAGGGGCAGGGATCGTTGCGGCCAACGTCCTTCAGGGCGTTACGCACCGGCTCCTGATGGCCGTGGTTGCAGTGCGGGCCGTGCACATGGCCATGGTCGTGATCGTGCGGGTGATCATGATCGTGGTTGCAGTCAGGGCCATGAACATGGGGTTGCTGGGTCATTGCAGGGTTACTCCGGTAAGAAATCACCGGGGATTATCTCACCACTGCGCGACAAGTGCAGGTCCCGATGGATGAGTAGCCCCGTGGCCAGTTCCCCCTGCAGGGTGTATTGCAGCGGTTGTTCGCTTTTAAGCAGCTTGGCCAGTGGCTTGAGGTGCTGCCACAAGTTGGTCCGCGCGGTGATCTTGAACGTGCGCCGAGCATGGCCGCCAACGCTGCGCCAGACACTGGTCTCATCCTGCACCAGCAGCAGGTCGTTGAGCCGTATCGAATACGCCAGGCTACGGATGAACAGCCGGCTGTCGTTCGGGTTGTCGACACGCAGGTGCAGCACGAATTCCTGCTGCAGCAACTTGGCCTTGACCGTCTCGACCTTGACCAGATGTACCTCGGGTTCGCGCCAGTCGTCGCCGCCCCAGCTGGCGCAGCCGGCCAGCAGGGCCAACAAGGCGCCAAGCACGAGTACGCGGGCCTGGGCGATCATGTTCAGCTGGCCACGTAGCTTGCGCAGCATTTCTTGAATTTCTGACCGCTGGCGCAGGGGCAAGGGTCGTTGCGCCCGGCCTTGAGCCCGACCGTGGGGTCGATGAAGTACCAGCGCCCATCATGCTGGACGAACGCCGAACGCTCGCGGTGTTGGTGATCGCCCTCCTGATCGTGCCAGCGAGCGGTGAAGGTGACAAAGCCGTGCTCAGGCTGGCCACCCAGCACCTCGGCGTTTTCCACTTCCAGCCCCAGCCAGGTGCTCTGTGCGCTCCAGCTGGCCATCGCGGCACGGTCCAGTTCCGCCTGCTGGGCCGGCAGGGTGGTGTGCACCAGGTAATCGATCAGGCCCAGCACGTAAGCGCTGTAGCGCGAGCGCATCAGCGTCTGGGCATCGGGGGCCGGGGTTCCGGCATGGTAGTGCCCGCAGCAGGCGTCCAGCAGGTTGCCACTGCCACAAGGGCAGACCGAGACACTCATCATCACCACCAGTACTTTCCAAAATTTTCAGGGTTGGCCCAGAACCGCGCATTGAGCCAGTCCGGGACTTGCTTGTAGTCATGTAGATCATAGGTGAACAGGCTCAGTACCTGCCCTTCACGACGGAATTTTTCGCTGGCCGACAAGGCCAGGGCGAAGAAATCGGTGTCTTGCCAGCCGCAAGCCGAGAGGTCGGCCAGCACGGCAACCCGGCTGGCATTGAGGTTGCGAATGCCACCGAGCAGTTCCAGGCCCGTGCGTTTGGGCAGGTGTTCCAGGCAGTCCACCAGTACCGCCAAGTCGAAGCGTTGGTTTGCCAGGTCAACCGGCAGCGGCCCAGGCGCGGTCGTTGCGATCACCACCTGCGGGTGAGCCTGGGCAAAGGCGTCCAGCGCGGGGAAGCGTGTGCCTACCAGCAACAGGCGTTGGGGGGTGAAACGATCGAGCAGGGCTGCCAGGGCCTGCTGGGGGGTGCGCTGGGAAAAACCGTCGGTCATTGCCAATCCTCGTTCAAGTCGTCCAAGACTAGCGGGCCGCAGCGCGTGGGCAAAGCGTCATGTGACTGCGTCGTGGCTTATTGCTGGCAGGGATGGAATGTGCGGTCTTTACTGCCAGAGATCGGCCTTATGCCGATTCCCCCTAGGAGATGCGACGAAAATGAGCATAGTACGCACAGCGATACCCCTGGTACTGCTCACCAGTGTGTTGACTGGTTGTGCAGGTTTGCAAAAGACCGACTGGCCGAAGTGTGCTGCCGTCGGGGGTGTAGGCGGCGCCGCCTTGGGCGCCATCGAGAGTTCCAGCTGGGCTGGCTGGGGCGCGTTGCTGGGCGGTGGCCTGGCGGCGGGCTATTGCTGGGCCCATGGCGATGGCGACGAGGATGGTGACGGCGTGCCGGACAGCCGAGACAAATGCCCAGGCACCCCGCGCGGCGTGCAGGTCGATGCCAATGGCTGCCCACCGGAGCCGGTCGCGGTGGTCGAGGAAGTGGTGGTGCAGAAGGAAGAAGTCATCGTCATCCGCGACGTGCACTTCGAGTTCGACTCTGCACGCCTGACTGCAGCCGATAAAGAGCGCCTCAATACCATCTCCACCCGCCTCAAGCAGGAAGCACCCAGTGCGCGGCTGAGTGTCAGTGGCCATACCGACAGTGTCGGGTCAGACAGCTACAACCAAAAACTGTCCGAGCGCCGTGCTCATTCGGTGACCGATTACCTGGTCGAAAGCGGCGTACCCCGCAGCAGCTTCGTCTCGGTGGTCGGTGCGGGTGAAACCCAACCTGTGGCAGACAATGCCACCGCCGATGGGCGCGCCATGAACCGTCGCACGGAGATCAAGATCCAGCGCTGACGGCCCGCGCCCGCGCCTTGGGCAGTGGCGCGGGCGCGCTTTCAAACCGGCAAGCCGGGTGTGGCCAATGACACAGGCAGCCAGTGCAGGTACTGTTGGCCGCACGGTCCGCTCGAACGGGCCGTTTAGACAGAACAATAAATGCAGGGGGCGGGGCATGAAATTCATCCTGGGCCTGGGCAAGGTCCTGACGGTTGTCTTCTGGGGTGTGGTGCTGTTCAATCTGCTGCTGCCACAACCACTGCCATTCAATCTTCTGATCAATACGGCAGGCATTGTCCTGCTGAGCCTGCATGTGCTCGAGGTGCTGTTCTTCAACGCCAGCCTGCGTGGCCGTAGCCACCGGTGGTTCGACCGTCTGCAGATCCTGCTGACGGGTATTTTCCATGTCATGTCCATTCCTCGTGCGCAGGAGGCGCCGCGCAATGCGTAATCTGATGTTGCTGGCCATGTTGGCTGCTCCCCTGGCCCAGGCCGAAACCCTTGAAGTGGCGTCCAATTCCATGCTGCGCCTGCCCGACAAGTCGGCCAGCGTGCACTTGGAGCATTTGCGCGTGGCCGATTCGGCGACGTTGCTGCTGCCTGCCACGCTGACCGAGTTGACCATCGATCATCTGCAATTGGGGCGTGATGCGCGTATCGCCATTGCCCCTTCTGACCACCCGTTGCGCATCGAGGTGCGCAACGCCCAAATGGGCGAGGGTAGCGAGATCAGTGCCCCGGGTGCGTCGGGCACCTACCAGCGTGCGGCCCGTTCCGGTCGAAGCCTGGACCTGAAGCTGGAGGAGGTCGATGCCGGGCTGTTGTCGATCGACGCACGAGGTGGCGCGGGTGCGCCCGGTTATGCCGGGCTCGACGGCGCCAACGGCCAGCCTGGAGGCTGTACCTGGGGCCAGGCCAGCCGCGGCGCCAATGGCGATGACGGGGGCAATGGGCACGATGGCGCGGCGGGTGGGCGAATTCGCCTGAGCCTGCCGCAAGGTTTTGCCCAGGAGCGCATCGTGGCGCGCCTGGATGGCGGTGCGCCAGGCCAGGCCGGTGCCGCTGGCAAGGCCGGCAAGGGCGGGGCGAGCAAAGGGTGCCTGGTGTATCGCACCAATGCCGGCGCCAGCGGCCGGCCAGGGCAACCGGGCCAGCCAGGCCTGGCCGGCGCTTCAGGTGAGTTGATCCTGCAACGCCTTTGACGTTAAAGGGCGGCGTGGCCCAAGGGGGCGCGTCGCCTACAGCATCAATCGCGAACTGGCCACTGCCACCACGGCGATGCCCAGCAGCAGGTTGATCCCGACCATGCGTCGAATCCTTCCCAGCACCGCAGCCCCCGCTGGCCAGTCCTCTGCTTGCACGGCCGTTTTCAGCTCCGGCAACAGTAACGCCTGGATGCGCATGAACAGGGCGAACATGGCGATACCCCCACCGATCATCACCTGCACGTACTTGGGCGCGGTCTCCAGGCCCGTGAAGCGCATGTGCAACATGCCGATACCACTTATCGCCAAGATCGCCACTGCCACCCAGACCCAGCCGAAGAAGCGTCGGAAAACTTCCACCCACAACCGCAGGCGAGCAGGCCCGTCGAGGGCTGCAACCGTTGCCGGGCGCAGCACCAGCCAGGCGAAGAACATGCCGCCGACCCAGACCAAGGCGGCCAGGACATGCAGTGTGTAGGGCAGGGCAAAGGCAAGCATCCGGATCTCCATGCGGCATAAAGGGCAATAGCGGGGTATGATAGCCGCCCCATGCGAAACACTGAAAATATATCCAGCCCTTCGGGCGCCTGCAGACCATGATCAGCAACGAACTCAAAGCCACTATCCAAGGCGCCTACTCGCGTTTTCTCGAAGCCAAGAGCCTCAAGCCGCGTTACGGCCAGCGCCTGATGATCGCCGAAGTGGCCAAGGTACTCGGCGACATCGCCTGCGACGATGAAGGCCGCCGCGCCGGCGAGCCTGCCGTGGTCGCGGTGGAGGCCGGCACCGGTACCGGCAAGACGGTCGCCTATGCGCTGGCCGCGATCCCGGCTGCCAAGGCGGCCGGCAAACGCCTGGTCATCGCCACCGCCACTGTCGCCCTGCAGGAGCAGATCGTCTTCAAGGACCTGCCCGACCTGATGCGCAACAGCGGGCTGAACTTCAGCTTCGCTTTGGCCAAGGGGCGCGGCCGTTACCTGTGCCTGTCCAAGCTCGACGTGCTGCTGCAGGAAGGCCACGCGCAGTCGGCCACCGCCCAGTTGTTCGAGGAAGAAGGCTTTCACATCGAGGTCGACGAGCGCAGCCAGAAGCTGTTCAACAGCATGATCGAGAAGCTGGCGGGCAACCGCTGGGATGGCGACCGTGACAGCTGGTCCGAAGCCCTGGAAGACCAGGACTGGTCACGCCTGACCACCGACCATAGCCAGTGCACGGGCCGCCACTGCCCGAACTTCCAGCAGTGCGTGTTCTACAAGGCGCGCGAAGGCATGGGCAAGGTCGACGTGATCGTGACCAACCATGACATGGTCCTGGCTGACCTGGCCCTGGGTGGCGGCGCGGTGCTGCCCGACCCCCGCGACACCCTGTACGTGTTCGACGAAGGCCACCACCTGCCGGACAAGGCCATCGGCCATTTCGCCCATTACTCGCGCCTGCGCTCCACCGCCGACTGGCTGGAGCAGACCGCCAAGAACCTGACCAAGCTGCTGGCCCAGCACCCGCTGCCGGGGGACCTGGGCAAACTGATCGAACAGGTGCCGGAGCTGGCCCGCGAGATCCGTACCCAGCAGCAGTTCATGTTCACCCTGTGCGAGCAAGTCGCGGACTTCCGCCCCAGTGAAGACACCGAGGGCCGTGAGCGCCCGCGCTATCGCTTCGAAGGCGGTGTGGTGCCGGAGCAGATCCGCGAGGTGGGCATCGAGTTGAAGAAGGGCTTTGCCCGCCTCAACGATCTGTTCACCCGCCTGGCCGACTTGTTGAAGGAAGGCATGGACGGTGAAGTCAATATCGGTATCGCCAGCCATCAGGCCGAGGAATGGTACCCGCTGTTTGGCAGCCTGGTGACCCGTGCCCAGGGCAACTGGGAACTGTGGACGGCATTCACCGCCGAAGACCCCGAGGACAGCCCGCCCATGGCGCGCTGGCTGACCCTGGCCGAGAGCGGTGCGCTGTTCGACATCGAAGTCAACGCCAGCCCCATTCTGGCGGCCGAAATGCTCCGTCGCAGCCTGTGGAGCGTCGCCCACGGTGCGCTGGTAACCTCCGCCACGCTCACCGCACTGGGCAAGTTCGACCGTTACCGCATGCGCTCTGGCCTGCCTCGCGATGCTGTTACCTGCGTGGTGCCCAGCCCATTCGTGCATGGCGATGCCGGCGTGCTGCGGGTGCCCGACCTGGGCGCCGATCCGCGTGATGCGACGGCGCACACCGCGGCGATCATCCGTGAACTGCCCAACATGCTCGATGATGCACGTGGCGCGCTGGTGCTGTTCTCGTCGCGCAAGCAGATGCAGGATGTGTTCGACGGCCTGGACCGCGACTGGCGCAAGCTGGTGCTGATCCAGGGCAACCTCTCCAAGCAGGAAACCCTGAACAAGCACAAGGCGCGGGTCGATGATGGCCAGCACAGCGTGTTGTTCGGCCTGGCCAGCTTTGCCGAGGGGGTCGACCTTCCCGGCGCTTATTGCGAGCACGTGGTGATCGCCAAGATTCCCTTCGCGGTGCCTGACGACCCGGTCGAAGCGGCCCTGGCGGAGTGGATCGAGGCCCGTGGTGGCAACCCGTTCATGGAAATTGCCGTGCCCGACGCCTCTTTGCGCCTGATTCAGGCCTGCGGCCGGCTGCTGCGTACCGAGCAGGATCGCGGTGTCATCACCTTGCTCGATCGACGTCTGGTCACCCAGCGCTACGGCAAGGCTATTCTCAATGCGCTACCGCCGTTCCGGCGGGAGATTTCCTGACCGCCGGAGCACTCTGCACCGGCTTGTTGTCCATCACTCAGTCTTGGGCTCATGAGGGCCCTGAAGGAGAGCCCCAGCCTTATGGTCCGCCGTACCCTGCCTGTCGTATTCGCCCTTTTGTTCAGCTCGCCATTATTGGCCGGGCAGCAGACGCTGTTCAGCTTCGTGCGCCCGGCCTCGGTGGTCAATGTGGTGACCGAGGATGCCGGCATGCCGCAGTACAACGCAGAGCAGACGGCCGGGGGTGAGGTGTTGCGGCGCGTGGTGTTCAACCCGGCCGAGCGCCCGACCTTGCGCCTGAGCCCGCAGAGCGGTGTGTGGGACTGGTCAGCCGGGCAGTTCCTGACCTTGCGCCTGCAAAGCGCAATGGACTGGGCGCTGACCGTGGACGTTACCGTGTTGGGCAGTGATGGCCGCACCCTGACCAGCCGCATCGACCTGCCCGCAGGCCCCGCCCAGACGGTGATGGTACCGCTCAAGGCCAGCTCGCCGTTGAGCCAGGGCATGCGCGCCGGGCCGCCGATGCCATGGGCGTACGCAGGCCAACGCCTGCTGCTGACCAGCAGCGCGGGTGCGGTCGACCTCAAACAAGTGGCGTCTGTCAGCCTGACGATCCCCAACCCCAAGGTGGCGCAGAACCTGCTGATCGAGAAAGTGGGTATTCAGGATGACGACCAGGCCTACCAGGCCGCCTACCATGAATTGATCGACGCTTACGGCCAGTCCACACGCGGCCAATGGCCAGAGAAGATTGCCAGCGACGAACAGCTCAGGGCTGCCGAAGGCCGTGAGCAGCAGCAACTCAAGGGCTGGTTGGCAGAGCACGGCAAGCAGCAACTGGACAGCTATGGCGGGTTGCTGGGCGGGCCGGCGTTCGAGGCCAAGGGTTTTTTCCGTACCGAGAAGCGTGATGGCCGCTGGTACCTGGTCACGCCAGAGGGCAACCCGTTCTACTCGCTGGGCGTCAATGCCGTGGCCGCTGATGGCGGGCGCACCTACGTCGAAGGCCGGGACGGCATGTTCAAGGCGCTGCCGGCCGAGGGCGATCCGCTGGCGGCGTTCTATGGCAAGGGTAACAACGACGACGGCAATGCCTCTTCGCAAGGGCGTAACTTCAAGCAGGGGCGCTGGTTCGACTTTTATGCCGCCAATATCCAGCGCACCTATGGCAAGCCTTGCCTTCCCAGCGTCGAGGGCCAGCCGGCAGCCGATTGCCCACCGCAGGTGCTGGATGCCACGCGCTGGCAGGCGCACGCGCTCGACCGCCTGCAAGCCTGGGGTTTCAATACCCTGGGTAACTGGAGCGACCCTGGCCTGGGCCAGGCCAAGCGCATGCCCTATACCTTGCCGCTGTCAATCGTTGGTGACTATGCCAGCATCAGCACCGGCATGGACTGGTGGGGCAGCATGCCCGACCCCTTCGACCCTCGCTTTGCCATGGCTACAGAACGTGCCGTCGCCATCGCTGCCCGGGACCACCGCGATGACCCCTGGCTGATCGGCTACTTCGCCGACAACGAACTGGCCTGGGCCGCACCGGGCAATGACCCCAAGGCGCGCTACGGGCTGGCCTATGGCACCTTGCGCCTGACCACCGATGTGCCCGCCAAGCGCGCCTTCCTCAAGCAGCTGCGTGACAAGTACCGCAACCAGGAGGGGCTGTCCAAGGCCTGGGGGATCGAACTGTCCGCCTGGGAGCTGATGGAAGACCCAGGGTTCGAGGCGCCTTTGCCCAACCCCGAGCACCCGGAGATCGAGCGGGACTACCAGCACTTCCAGCAGGTGTTCGCCGAGACCTACTTCAAGACCATCGCCGACTCGCTGAAGTGGCATGCGCCCAACCACCTGTTGCTTGGCGGCCGTTTTGCGCTCAGTACACCGGAGGCGGTCAAGGCCTGCGCCGAGTTCTGCGATGTGCTGAGCTTCAACTTCTATACCCTCAAACCCGAGGACGGTTACGACTTCGCTCGCCTGGCCGAGCTGGACAAGCCGGTGCTGGTGTCCGAGTTCCAGTTCGGTTCCCGCGACCGCGGGCCATTCTGGCCGGGGCCGCTGGAGGTGGCGCGTGAAGAGGACCGAGGGCCGGCCTATGGCAACTTCCTCAAGGCCGCGTTGGCGCAGCCGATGATCGTCGGCGCGCACTGGTTCCAATACCTGGACCAACCGGCCAGTGGGCGGTTGCTCGATGGCGAAAACGGCCACCTGGGGCTGGTGGCGATCACCGATGTGCCGTATCCGGGGTTCGTCGAGGCCGTACGCAAAAGCAACCAGCAGGCCATTGGTCAGTTGCGCACGCAACTGGCCAAGCCGCTCCCCTGAGCCATCGGGGCCGTCAAGCGGCCCCTTTGCTGGCGACCATCGAGCCTAAGCCAGTTTGCAAAACCGCCAACTACTGAAACAATGCACGCCATTTTCAGACGGTCGTACGGAGAACAGCGGGTGCAGATCCAGGGTCACTATGAGCTGAAGTTCGAGGCGGTGCGTGAAGCCTTCGCCGAGTTGTTCGATGATCCCCAGGAGCGTGGTGCGGCGCTGTGCATCCAGGTGGGCGGCGAGACCGTTATCGACCTGTGGGCGGGCACCGCCGACAAGGACGGGCAGCAGGCCTGGCACAGCGACACTATCGCCAACCTGTTCTCCTGCACCAAAACCTTCACTGCGGTCACCGCCTTGCAGTTGGTGGGCGAGGGCAAGCTGGCACTGGACGCTCCGGTGGCCCGTTACTGGCCCGAATTCGCCCAGGCCGACAAGCAGTCCATCACCCTGCGCCAGTTACTCAGCCATCGTGCGGGCCTGCCGGCCATCCGTGAACTGCTGCCTGCCGAGGCATTGTATGACTGGCAGGCGATGGTCGATGCCTTGGCCGCCGAAACCCCTTGGTGGACGCCTGGGGTCGAACACGGTTATGCCGCCATCACGTACGGCTGGCTGATCGGTGAGCTGATCCGCCGCGCTGATGGTCGTGGCCCAGGCGACTCAATCGTGGCCCGTACGGCGCGGCCGCTGGGGCTGGACTTTCATGTCGGCCTGGCCGACGAAGAATTCCATCGCGTGGCGCATATTGCGCGCGGCAAGGGCAACCCCGGCGATGCCGCTGCCCAGCGCTTGCTGCAGGTGACCATGCGCGAGCCTGAGGCGCTGTCCACCCGCGCCTTTACCAACCCGCCGGCGATTCTCACCAGCACCAACAAGCCCGAGTGGCGGCGCATGCAGCAGCCGGCGGCAAACGGCCACGGCAATGCCCGTAGCCTGGCCGGGTTCTATGCCGGCCTGCTCGATGGCAGCCTGCTTGAATCCGAGCTGCTCGACGAACTGACGCGCGAGCACAGTATCGGCCAGGACCGCACGCTGCTGACCCAGACCCGTTTCGGCCTGGGCTGCATGCTCGACCAGCCCGAGGTGGCCAATGCCACCTTTGGCCTCGGTGCCCGCGCCTTCGGGCACCCTGGCGCGGGCGGCTCGGTAGGTTTCGCCGACCCGGAGCACGATGTGGCCTTTGGCTTTGTGGTCAATACCCTGGGCCCCTATGTGCTGATGGACCCAAGAGCGCAGAAACTGGTACGCGTGCTTGCCAGTTGCCTTTGATCGGGTAATGCGGGTATTGGCCAACCCCTTTGACTATCCTCAATGCCAACGCCTGAATGCGTAGGCAAAATTTCTTTCTATTTCATGGTGTATCGCTGATGTCTTCACATAAAACCTTAGCACTCGCCCTGTGCCTGACCGCCGTTACCGGCTGCGCCAGTCACTCCCCGGACGCCGCGAAGGGCAGTGGCTCCAGCTGGTGGCCTTTCGGTTCGGACCAGGTTGCCGAGCAGGAAGTGAAGGAAGCCGTCACCGAAAAAGTGGCCAAGGCCGATGCCAAGTCGGAAAGCGCCAGCCGCTGGTGGTGGCCATTCGGCGGTGACGACAAGCAGGCCAAAGGGCCGGTCGTGCCGAAGATCGACCAGAAGGCTACCCAAGCCTGGCTGGACGAATACGAGCCCAAGCTGCGTGAAGCCATCAAGGACAGCAAACTGGAGCTGGAGCGCCGTGACAATGTCCTGGCGGTGACCATCCCGGTGGACAGTTCGTACAACCCTGACCGCCCGAACATGCTGCTGCCGATGACCCTGGGGCCGATCACCCGCGTAGCCAAGACCGTCGAGGGCGATGCCAAGACCGCGGTGCTGGTATTGGGCCATGCCGACAGCAGCGGTGCTGCGGCTGTCAACCAGAAGCTCAGCCTGGAGCGCGCCGCTTCGGTGTCGGCGATCTTCCGCCTCAGTGGCCTGCAGCGTGATCGCCTGATCCTCAAGGGTATGGGTTCGGTCATGCCGCGTGCCGCCAACGACAGCGCCGAAGGCCGTGCCCTGAACCGCCGTGTGGAAATGCTGCTGACGCCGCAGAACACCATGGTGGCGCTGTTGGCCAAGTACCAACAGGCCACGCCGGCACCTACCCCAGCTTCGATGGTTGCTGTTCAGGATGCCAAGGCGCCTGCCGCCAAGGCTGCCACCAGCAAGCCCGCCGCCAAGGCCGCTGCCAAACCTGCCGCGAAAAAGCCTGTCGCCAAGGCCAAGGCACCTGCCAAGACTGCTGCCAAGAAGAAGGCCGCAGCGGTCAAGCCCGCCGCCAAGAAGGCGACCGTTGACAAAAAAGTAGCCGCCAACAGCCCTGCGAAGACCAACTGATCGTCAAGGAAACGCAGCCATGACCCAATCCCTGGCCGATATGCGCCGCGACTACACCCGTGATGGCCTGGCTGAAGCCCAGGCCCCGGGTGAGCCGTTCGCTTTGTTCCACCAGTGGTTCGCCGATGCGGTGAAAACCGAGCAACCCCCGGTCGAAGCCAACGCCTTGACCCTTGCCACGGTCGATGGCGAGGGTCGCCCCCATTGCCGCGTACTGCTGCTCAAGGGGCTCGATGAGCGTGGCTTTACCTTCTTTACCAACTACGAAAGCGCCAAGGGCCAGCAGTTGCAGGCTAACCCTTTCGCCGCCATGACGTTCTTCTGGCCAGCGTTGGAGCGCCAGGTGCGCATCGAAGGGCGGGTTGAAAAGGTCACGGCCAAGGAGTCGGACGACTACTACCAGGTGCGCCCTCTGGGCAGCCGCCTGGGGGCCTGGGCCTCGCCTCAGAGCCAGGTCATCAGTGGCCGTGAAACGTTGGAAGCGTTGGTGAAGGCGACCGAAGCACGGTTCTCCGACACTCAGCCGCACTGCCCGGAGCATTGGGGCGGGTATCGCCTGTTGCCTGAGCGGGTCGAGTTCTGGCAGGGGCGTACCAGCCGCTTGCATGACCGGATGAACTATCGCCTGGTCGATGGGCAATGGCTGCGGGAGCGGTTGGCGCCTTGAAATCCTTGGGGCTGCGCAGCAGCCCCAAGATTGCAACGCTACCCCTGATAAGCCGCCGCCTCACGCGCCAACCACTCCGCCAGCGCCTTGCGCCTGACCTTCTGCACCCGCGCCTGCTCCAGCCGTCGCAGCATGTACTCACGTTTGCGCACATCCTCCCCGGCCAGCGACAGCGCCAGGTCGCGGTCCATCCAGCGGCGCATCCGCACATACAGCCACCCATGGAAGTACAGCCCTGCGACAGTCGTGACCACGACGATGAAGTAATCCATGGCTATCCTTGGTCTCACTTGAAAGGCCCACGATACAGTCCAGGTAGGCTGTACCCAGGCTGAATGAAAACAATTTTATTACGTCTGTGCCGTGACAGCCGTCAATGTGCAGCGTCTAATGAACACCGATGACTTATGGAGACTTTACCCATGCGTAAATCCGCTTTGCTGGTGGCGACCTTCACCACCATGTCGCTGTTGCTGGGGGGCTGTGCCTCGAGCCTGACCGGCGATAGCTACTCCCGTGATGAGGCCCGTCGCGTGCAGACCGTACGCATGGGGACCATCGAATCCTTGCGTCCAGTCAAGATCGAAGGCACCAAGACCCCGATCGGCGGTGGCGCGGGTGCGATTGTCGGCGGCGTTGCCGGCAGTGCAGTCGGCGGTGGCCGTGGCAGCATCGTCGCGGCAGTGATTGGTGCGGTTGCCGGTGGCCTGGCAGGTTCTGCCGCCGAAGAAGGCATCACCCGTACCCAGGGTGTGGAAATCACCGTGCGTGAAGACGATGGCAGCATGCGTGCCTATGTGCAGGCCGTTCAGGAAAACGAGATTTTCCGGGTTGGCGAACGTGTTCGCATCATGACCGTCGACGGTACCAGCCGCGTCTCGCACTGAGCCTTGCACCGGCTGTAGCGCAAAAACGCAAAACCCCGATCTGGCCACGCCAGTCGGGGTTTTTTCATGCCGCTTCTACTTTAGTGCGTGCGGGGGGCGCGGCTGGCCATTGCGGTAACGGCATAGCCGACGACCGCAGCGATGAACGAGCCGGTGAGAATGCCCATACGGTCCATGCCCGCATAGTCACTGCTGCCTGGCACGAAGGCCAGGGAACCTACGAACAGGCTCATGGTGAAGCCGATGCCGCAGAGTATCGCCACCCCCAGCAACTGCCCCCAGCTTGCACCCGTAGGCAACGCCGCCAGGCGAAGCTTGATCGCAAGCCAGGTCAGGCCGAACACCCCCACAGTCTTGCCCGCCAGCAAGCCGACAGCGATACCCAGCGGTACCGGGTGGGTGAAGCTTTCTAACGTCATGCCGGCCAACGAGACACCGGCGTTGGCGAACGCGAACAGTGGCAGAATGGCATAGGCCACCCAAGGGTGCAGGGCGTGTTCCAGCGACAGCAGCGGCGAGCTTTCCGCGTTGCGTGTGCGCAGTGGAATGCACAGCGCCAGGGCGACACCCGCCAATGTGGCGTGGACACCGCTCTTGAGCACGCATACCCAAAGCACCAGGCCGATGATCAGGTAAGGCCCGAGCTTGACTACGCCAAGCCGGTTCATGGCTATCAGCGCAACCAGGCAGGCCGCTGCCAGCATAAGTGACACGCTGGACAAGGTGCCCGAGTAGAACAGGGCAATGACAATGATTGCACCCAGGTCATCGATGATCGCGAGGGTCATCAAGAACAGCTTGAGCGACGCCGGGACACGCTTGCCCAGCAATGCCAGCACGCCAAGGGCAAAGGCGATATCGGTGGCGGTGGGGATGGCCCAGCCGGCGACGGCTGCGGGGTTGTCGCGGTTGATGAACCAGTAGACCAGTGCCGGTACCACCATGCCACCCACTGCGGCGGTAGCGGGCAGGATTACCTGCGAGGGCTTCGACAGCTGGCCGTCGACCACCTCGCGCTTGACCTCCAGGCCGATGAGCAGGAAGAACAACGCCATGAGGCCGTCGTTGATCCACAGCAACAAAGGCTTGGCTATCTCCAGCGCGCCAACCTTGACGGCGACCGGGACGTCCAGCAGGCCGTTGTACAGGTAGGACAAAGGTGAGTTGTTGATGACCAGAGCAAGGATGGCCGCAGCGATCAGCAGCAGGCCGCTGGCGGCTTCGAGCTGAAAGAATCGGGTGAAGAGGCTACGCACGGGCTATGGGCTCTCCATGAGAGGTTGATTACGGAACGGGCGTACACCCTAGCTTGTGGCGATATGCTTTAAAACAAAAACTATATTCGTTTTTGTTATATGGTATTGCCGCCTTGGCTGTGGGAAGACTAGACGCAGCTGAGGAACGGTGAGGTAGGGGAAATCTGATTATTCGCGCAGACTTTTCTGGCGATGGTCATGCCCCCCTGCGCAGACTTGCCCGCGCAGGGGGCGCATGAAACTTGCTGCCTTACAGCCCGAGCATGTCCCGCGCTACCGCCTCGGCAATGCGAATGCCATCGACGCCTGCCGACAGGATACCGCCCGCGTAGCCTGCGCCTTCACCCGCCGGGAACAACCCCCTCATGTTCAGGCTCTGGTAGTCCTCGCCACGGGTAATGCGCAGCGGCGAAGAGGTACGCGTCTCGATACCGGTCAACACCGCGTCATGCAGGTTGTAGCCCTTGATCTGCCGATCGAATGCCGGCAACGCTTCGCGGATCGCCTCGATGGCGAAATCCGGCAAGCTGGGCGCCAGGTCACCCAGGGTCACGCCTGGCTTGTACGAAGGCTCGACACTGCCCAGGGCAGTGGACGGCCTGCCGGCTACGAAGTCACCGACCAACTGCGCCGGGGCCTGGTAGTTGCTGCCACCCAGGACATAGGCGTGCGCCTCCAGGCGTTCCTGCAGCTCGATGCCGGCCAGCGGGCCGCCCGGGTAGTCGCGCTCGGGGTCGATGCCGACGACGATGCCGGAGTTGGCATTGCGTTCGTTACGCGAATACTGGCTCATGCCGTTGGTCACGACGCGGCCAGGCTCGCTGGTGGCGGCGACCACGGTGCCGCCTGGGCACATGCAGAAACTGTAGACCGAACGGCCGTTCTTGGCGTGATACACCAGTTTGTAGTCGGCAGCGCCCAGTTTCGGGTGGCCGGCATACTTGCCCAGACGGGCCTTGTCGATCAGCGTTTGCGGGTGTTCGATACGGAAACCGACCGAGAACGGCTTGGCCTCCATGAATACGCCCTTGGCATGCAGCATGCGGAAGGTGTCGCGGGCACTGTGCCCCAGGGCCAGAACCACATGGCGTGACTGCAGCTGCTCGCCGCTTGCCAGCACCACGCCGGTCAGCTGGCCGTTATCGGTCAGCAGGTCGGTGACCTTCTGCTCGAAACGCACTTCACCGCCCAGGGCGATGATGTCCTGGCGCATCTGCTCGACCATGCCGGTCAGGCGGAAGGTGCCGATGTGCGGTTTGTTGATGTAGAGGATCTCATCCGGCGCGCCGGCCTTGACGAACTCTTCCAGCACCTTGCGGCCGTGGTGCAGCGGGTCCTTGATCTGGCTGTACAGTTTGCCGTCGGAGAAGGTCCCGGCGCCGCCTTCGCCGAACTGCACGTTGGATTCGGGGTTGAGCACGCTCTTGCGCCACAGGCCCCAGGTGTCCTTGGTGCGCTGGCGTACTTCCTTGCCGCGTTCGAGGATGATCGGCTTGAAGCCCATCTGCGCCAGCAGCAATCCGGCAAAGATGCCGCAAGGGCCAAAGCCGACCACGATCGGGCGCTGTGCGAGCTCGGCGGGGGCGTGGCCCACGTACTTGTAGGTGACGTCGGGGGCTACGCCGATGTTGCGATCGTCTTCGAACTTGCGAAGCAGCTCGGCCTCGTTGCTGGCTTCGAGGTCGATGGTGTAGATGAACAGCAGTTCGCTGTTTTTCTTGCGTGCGTCGTAGCTGCGCTTGAACAGGTTGAAGCTGAGCAATTGCTCATCGTTGATGCCCAGGCGCTGGACGATGGCTTCGCGCAGGGCTTCGTCGGGATGGTCCAGGGGCAGCTTCAGTTCGGTGATTCGTAGCATGGCAGGGTCCAGTATCCCGGCCATGGGCGGCCGGCGGCTTTACACAAACCGCCAAGTATAAGCTGTTCGCCGCCCCGACTGGCAGGATAAAAGCGCCCGGTGCTCAGTTGTCGCGCGCACCGCCGTAGTAACCGCAGCCTTGCAGGGTCTTGCCGTCGATGCGCAGCTCGGCGCGCAGGTGGCGCACCGCCCCGGTGGCGACGTCCACGCAGCGTTGCGGTGCGACCCAAAGCTCCACGTGCTGGCCGTTGGCCTCGCTGGTCAGGGTCAGGCCACCACCTGGCACTTCCTCTTCCAGAAACGGCAGGGGCAGCGGCGCTTGACCAACCCGGCTGACGACCATGCCCTTGCCGCTGGCCTTGATGTCCCAGTCGGGTTCGTGGCCGTTGGCGCGCAGGGTCAGTTGCTTGAAGTTGGGGTCTTCGCAGGCGCGGGTCGAGGGCTCCAGGCGGTACAGCCGGCGCACTTCGAGCTGGCCGTCGTTGGTGGCCTGCTTGCTGCCGGTAAGGCGCCCGCGCACATCGGCGAATAGCTTGTCGCCGGCATCCTTGGCGAGGTTGGCGGCTTCCTGCAGGACCCCCGTGCCAGCGACGTCGTTGATCACGAAACGGCGGCTTTCATTGCAGGGCTTGAACAGCAACTGGCCACCGGCGGCGCTCAGTTCGCCCTGCATGCGCGTGGTGCCGATGTTCGGGTCGCTTGGGGTGTCAGCCATCAGTTGGCAACCGGCGAACAGGGGCAGCAGGGCGGTGAGCAGCAGGGTAGGGGTGAGGCGCATGGGGCGGGCTCCGGCGATGTTCCTGAAAGCTGGCCACGTTACGCAGGGTGCACGGGGATCACAAGCATTGTCGGTATCCGGCTCAGGCCACATGAACCCAACAGGCAGAACAAAGGGCCCGAAGGCCCTTTGTTCATCAACCTCCCAGGTACGCGTCACGCACCTTGGGGTCACTCAGCAGTGACTCACCCGTTCCTTGCATCACCACCCGCCCGTTTTCCAGGACATAGGCACGGTCGGCGATCTTCAGCGCCTGGTTGGCGTTCTGTTCCACCAGGAACACGGTCACGCCGTCACGGCGCAACTGTTCGATGATGTCGAAGATCTGCTGGATGATGATGGGTGCCAGGCCCAGCGATGGCTCGTCGAGCAGCAGCAGCTTGGGTTTGCTCATCAGCGCCCGGCCAATGGCGAGCATCTGCTGCTCGCCACCGGACATGGTGCCGCCACGCTGGATATAACGCTCCTTCAGGCGCGGGAACAGCTGCAGGACTTTGTCCAGCTGCTCCTGGTAGTCGCCCTTGTCGGTGAAGAAACCGCCCATGGCGAGGTTTTCTTCCACCGTGAGGCGGGCGAACACACGGCGCCCTTCCGGGACCACGGCGATACTCTTGCGCATGATGTGCGAAGAGGTCTGGCCGACCAGCTCTTCACCCAGGTACTTGATGCTGCCGCTATGGGCCTGCGGCGAGCCGCACAAGGTCATCAGCAGTGTCGATTTGCCCGCGCCGTTGGCACCGATCAAGGTGACGATCTCGCCCTGGTTGATCTCCACGTTGACGCTGTGTAGCGCCTGGATCTTGCCGTAGAAGGTGGAAACGTTCTCGAACTTCAGCATTTACGCTTCCCCCAGGTAAGCCTTGATCACTTCAGGATTGTCGCGAATCTGCTCCGGCGTGCCATCTGCCAGGGGGGTGCCCTGGTTGATCACCACGATATGGTCGGAAATGCTCATCACCAGCTTCATGTCGTGCTCGATCAGCAGCACGGTGACGTTGTGTGACTCGCGCAGATAGGCGATCAGTGCCTTGAGGTCTTCGGTCTCTTTCGGGTTAAGGCCCGCTGCTGGTTCGTCGAGCATGATGATCCGTGGCTGGGTCATCATGCAGCGGGCGATTTCCAGGCGGCGTTGCTGGCCGTAGGCGAGGGTGCCGGCGGTACGGTTGGCAAACTCGGTCAGGTTGACCTTCTCCAGCCAGTACTGCGCGCGCTCCATGGCCTCCTTCTCGCTGCGGCGGAAGCTCGGGGTCTTGAACAGGCCGGCGAAGAAGTTGGTGTTCAAGTGCCGGTGCTGGGCGATCAGCAGGTTCTCCAGCGCGGTCATTTCCTTGAACAGGCGCACGTTCTGGAAGGTACGCACCACGCCCTTGCGGGCGATCTGGTGGCCGGCCAGGCCCTGGATCGGCTGGCCATCGAGCAGGATGGTGCCACCGCTGGGTTTGTAGAACCCGGTGAGGCAGTTGAACACTGTGGTCTTGCCTGCGCCGTTCGGGCCGATCAGCGCCACCACCTGTTTTTCCTTGACGGTCAGGGCCACGCCATTGACCGCCAACAAGCCGCCGAAGCGCATGCTCAGGCCGCTGACTTGCAGAATTTCGCGGCTCATCGACGCAGCTCCATGTGTGGACGTTGCATAGGCAGCAGGCCTTGCGGACGCCAGATCATCATCAACACCATCAGCGCACCGAACATCAGCATCCGGTATTCGCTGAACTCACGCATCAGCTCGGGCAGCAGGATCATCACGATGGCCGCGAGAATTACGCCCAGTTGTGAACCCATGCCACCGAGCACGACGATGGCGAGGATGATCGCCGACTCGATGAAGGTGAACGACTCCGGTGTCACCAGGCCTTGCCGGGCAGCGAAGAAGCTGCCGGCGAAACCGGCGAAGCAGGCACCCAGGGTGAATGCCGAGAGCTTGATCACAGTGGGGTTCAGGCCCAGTGCGCGGCAGGCGATCTCGTCTTCACGCAAGGCTTCCCAGGCACGGCCGATCGGCATGCGCAGCAGGCGGTTGATGACGAACAGCGCCAGCAGGGCCAGCAGCAGGGCCACCAGGTAGAGGAAGATGACCTTGTTGATCGAGTTGTACGCCAACCCGAAGAACTCATGGAAGGTCTGCATCCCCTCGGCCGCACGGCGTTCGAAGGTCAGGCCGAAGAGCTCGGGCTTGGGGATGTTGCTGATGCCGTTGGGGCCGCCGGTCCAGTCGGTGAGGTTACGCAGGAACAGGCGGATGATCTCGCCGAAGCCGAGGGTCACGATCGCCAGGTAGTCACCGCGCAGGCGCAGCACCGGGAAGCCGAGCAGGAAGCCGAAGGTGGCGGCCATCAGGCCGGCGATCGGCAGGCAGACCCAGAAGCTCCAGCCCAGGTAGTGCGAGAGCATTGCGTAGCTGTACGCGCCCACAGCATAGAAGCCCACATAACCCAGGTCGAGCAGGCCTGCCAGGCCGACCACGATGTTCAGGCCCAGGCCCAGCAACACGTAGATCAGGATCAGCGTGGCAATGTCGACCGCACCGCGCGAGCCGAAGAACGGCCACACCAGCGCGACCAGGATCAGCCCGATGATGATCCAGCGCTGAGTCTTGGGCAGGGTCAGGTAGTTGCTCACGGCCGGCGAGATCAGCTTGCGATCCGAGCGGCGGCTCATGACCGAGCTCCACTGCTTGTCGAACAGCACGCGCAGGAACATCAGCACCGAGCACACGGCGATGATGCTGATGGTGAACGAGCCCTGGCTGTGCACCACCAGGCTGATGCCGTCGATGCTCAGTTTGAGGCCCAGTACCGGGAAGGCCACGGCCCATACCAGCAAGGCGCTGAAGAACGCCTGTTTGAGATTTTTGTTCATACTTTTTCAACCTCCGGGCGGCCCAGGATGCCGGTCGGCCGGAACAGCAGGACAAGCACCAAGAGACCGAATGCCACTACGTCCTTGTACTGGTCGCCGAAGATATCGGCGCCGAAGGCCTCGGCCACACCCAGCACCAGCCCACCGAGCATGGCGCCCGGAATGCTGCCGATGCCACCCAGCACCGCTGCGGTGAAGGCTTTGAGGCCCACCAGGAAGCCGGCGTTGGGGTTGATCACCCCGTACTGCATGCTCAGCAGCACGGCCGCTACCGCTGCCAGTGCGGCACCGATGACGAAGGTGAGGGCGATGATGTTGTTGGTGTTGATGCCCAGCAGGTTGGCCATCTTGATGTCCTCGGCGCAGGCGCGGCAGGCGCGGCCCAGACGGGAACGGGAGATGAACAGGGTGAGCAGGGTCATGGCCACCAGGGTGACGACGAACACCAGGATCTGCATGTAGCTGATCAGTACCTCTTCAGCGCCGCCCGGCCCGAAGGAGAAGCTCCCGGGGATCAGGTTGGGGATGGATTTGTCCTTGGAGTCCTGCGAGAGCAAGACCGTGTTCTGCAGGAAAATCGACATGCCGATGGCGGAAATCAGCGGGATCAGACGGTTGCTGTTGCGCAGGGGGCGGTAGGCAACCCGTTCGATGCTGTAGCCATAGGCACTGGTGACGAAGATCGTCGCGACGAAGGCGACGGTCATCAGGATCGGCAGCGAATGGATACCCATCATGGCCAGGCCCGCCAGGGCGATGAAGGCCACGTAGGAACCGATCATGTACACCTCGCCGTGGGCGAAGTTGATCATGCCAATGATGCCGTACACCATCGTGTAGCCGATGGCGATCAAGGCATAGGTGCTGCCGATGGTCAATCCATTAACCAGTTGTTGGAAGAAATGGTAGATCTCAGGCATTACAGCGCTCCTAAAAACCTGATTTGCATTTCGCTGGCGGGGGTATGCCAGGAAACCGCGGGTGACGGTTTTAAGATTTTCAGGTGAGCTCGCCCCCGGATCGCGGGGATCGGGCCCATGAACCTCGTAAAACAAAGCCCACTGCTCGCACAGTGGGCTCGTAGGTCAGCTATTTAGTCACGCAGTTACTGAGGGGAGACTTCGGTCTTCGGCTTGCCGAAGTGCCATTCGTAGACCACGAACTTGAAGTCTTTCAGGTCGCCTTTGGCGTCGTACGACAGGTCGCCGGTCGGGGTCTTGAAGGTACCGGCGTGGATGGCTTCTGCCACCTTCTCGGCGTCTTCGGACTTGGCCGCTTTGATGCCTTCGGCGATCAGTTGGACAGCCGAGTAGGCAGGGAACACGAACGGGCCGCTCGGGTCTTTGCCGTCGGCCTTGATGGCGTCGACGATGGCCTTGTTTTTAGGGTCGGCGTCGAACGACTTCGGCAGGGTGACCAGCAGGCCTTCGGAGGCGTTCTGGGCGATCTGCGAGATCGAGTCGTTACCCACACCCTCTGGGCCCATGAACTTGGCTTTCAGGCCTTTTTCCTGTGCCTGGCGCAGGATCAGGCCCAGCTCTGGGTGGTAGCCGCCGTAGTAGACGAAGTCGACATTGTTCTGCTTGAGCTTCTGGATGATCGAGGAGAAGTCCTTGTCACCCGCGTTCAGGCCTTCGAACACGGCAACCTTGGTGCCTTTGCTTTCCAGGGTCTGCTTGACCGCGGTGGCGATGCCTTCACCGTACTGCTGCTTGTCGTGCAGCACCGCAACGACCTTCGGCTTGACGTGGTCGGCGATGTAGTTGCCGGCCGCTGGGCCCTGGGCGCTGTCCAGGCCAATGGTACGGAAGATCATTTTATAGCCACGCGCGGTGATTTCCGGGCTGGTGGCGGCGGGGGTGATCATGATCACGCCTTCGTCTTCATAGATGTCGGACGCAGGCTGGGTAGAGCTGGAGCACAGGTGGCCAATGACGAACTTGACACCGTCGTTGACCACTTTGTTGGCGACTGCCACGGCCTGTTTAGGGTCGCACGCGTCGTCGTATTCCTTGGCTTCAAGCATTTTGCCATCGACGCCGCCCTTGGCGTTGATGTCCTTGATGGCCTGTTTGGCGCCGATGAACTGCATGTCGCCGTACTGGGTCACAGGGCCCGTCTTCGGACCGGCGATGCCGATCTTGATGGTATCGGCGGCAAACGAATGGCTGGCTACCCCTGCCAGAACCATTGCGGCGAACAGCTTGGAAATCTTGATCATAGTGCTCCACTCATTCTGTTGTAATTCTTATAGTCCTGGCGGCCAGGGCTACAGACCGGGCGGGATTTGCGGTATGGCCACGCCATACTGCATGCCCACCTTCCCCCGGAACATGTCCCGGAACTGTACCGGTACAGTGTAGAGCGCTGTTCGAGCGCTTGAAAAGCGGTCAAAAAGTACCTGGTTCCTGGGTTGTCGCTTGATCGACACAAAGATACAGAAAAGCGCCATCAATTTGCCTGTACCTGCGGCCCAACCCCACAAGTTCGGGGCCGATCGACCAAATTACGTATTTGAAACCGGGTTTTTCTGCAAAAATAGCGGCCTTTCTTATTGGCCGATTTTTGCGGGTAGCAACCCATGACTGATCAAACAAGCACCCTCTATGCCAAATTGATTGGCGAGACGGCAATCATCGAGTGGAAAGCGCTGGAGCGCTTCTGGGCAAAGGGTGACCTGATTTGGGTCGACCCCAGCCTGGACCTGATCGTCGTTGCCGAAGCGATGGCCGAGAATCGCGGCGAGATCTTCGCCAAGTGGCGTAGTGATGGCGCTGTTGGCCCGGTGACTGCCGAGCAGGCGCTGGACCTGCAAAACCGCGATCCAGAGATCTGGGCGGTGGTGGTTTCACCGTTTATCGTGATTCAGGTGAAGCGCGCTGAGTGAGCGTGATCGTTTTTGGTGCGTAAAAATGCGCAGCCGCCTCAATCTGGTGCTTGGGGACGATCAGATGGGTGGAGGTAAGTAACAATTCGGCGTGGCGGTAACAGTTTACGGGATGCGTAATGGGGCCGCTGCGCGCCTTGAAAATAACAAAATGTGCCAGGAGTCGTTCATGAGCTCACAACTACCTTCGCTAGGCTTCGCCGGAATCGGCCTGATGGGCTTGCCCATGTGTCGGCGCCTGCTGGCTGCCGGTTACCCGCTGACGGTGTGGAACCGCAGCCCCGACAAATGCGCCGAGCTGGTAGCAGTTGGCGCGCGACTGGCGGCAACCCCGGCCGAGTTGTGCCGCGACAGCGACATGGTGCTGCTGTGCCTGGCCGATACGGCGGTGGTGCGCGAAGTGGTGTTCGGTGAGCAAGGCATCGCGCAGGGTGGGCGCAGTGGCCAGTTACTGATCGATTTTTCGAGCCTCGAACCGACCGCCACCCGGGAGATGGCCGCTGCGCTCGCGGCCTTGTCTGGCATGGCTTGGCTGGATGCCCCGGTGTCCGGTGGCACGCCGGGCGCCGAGGCCGGCACCTTGGCCATCATGGTCGGTGGCGAGGCCGCCGACCTGCAGCGTGCACTCCCCGTACTGCAGGCCCTTGGCCAGCGAGTGACGCACATGGGCGCCGTTGGCGCCGGCCAGGTGACCAAGGCCTGCAACCAGATGATCGTGGCCTGCAATGCCCTGGTGATCGCCGAAGTGGTGGCATTGGCCGAGCAGTCAGGCGTGGACGCGACACTGATCGCCGAGGCCTTGGCGGGCGGCTTTGCCGATTCGAAACCGCTGCAGATCCTTGCCCCGCAAATGGCCGAGAGCCGCTTCGAGCCGATCAAGTGGCATGTGCGGACGTTACTCAAAGACCTCGACAGCGCAGTCAAATTCTCTCGCGAGCAGGGCTCGGCGACACCGCTCAGTGGCCTCGCCGCGCAATTGATGCGCCTGCACGGTAGCCAGGGCTATCTGCAAAAAGATCCGGCGACCCTGGTAGCGCTGTATCGCAGTAAGGGCTGAGCAGGCCATTGCGCCGTTGCAGCCGCTCCAGGATCGGCCGCAATTCGCCCAGCGGCACCGGGCGGCTGAGCAAGTAGCCCTGCAGGTAGTCGCAGCCGTGGGTTTCGAGGAATTCCAGCTGTTCGACGGTTTCGACGCCCTCGCTGACCACCTGCAGGTGCAGGGTGTGGGCCATGACGATGATGGCCTGGACGATCTCGCGGTCTTTCTGGCTGCCTGGCACATCCTGCAGGAAGGTTCTGTCGATCTTCAGGATGTCCAGCGGCAAGCGTTTGAGGTAGGCCAGCGACGAGTAACCGGTACCGAAGTCATCGATCGACAGGGCCACGCCCTGGGCGCACACGCGCTTGAGCAGGCTGACAGTGCGCTGGATGTCCCCCATCAATGCGTTTTCGGTGATTTCCAGCTCCAGGTGGCGGGGCGCCAGGGCTGAGTGAAACAACGCTTTCTCCACCTCGCTGGCCAGTTCATCGTGACTGAGCGTGACTGCCGAGCAGTTCACCGTGACCTTGAGGTCGCCATAACCGTGGCGGTGCAGTTGCGCCAGGTCGGCACAGGCGTGGCGCAGCACCCACAGGTCGAGGTCGATGATCAAACCATTGGCTTCGGCGATGCCGATGAAACGGTCGGGCCCGAGCAGGCCGTGTTGTGGGTGCTGCCAGCGCACCAGGGCTTCGAGCTTGGCCACCTGGCCATTGTGCAGGTCGAAGATCGGCTGGTAATGCACGCACAGCCCGCGTTCTTCCAGCAGCGCGATGCGCAGTTCCTCTTCCAGCTGCAGGGCAAGCGTGGCCCGGGTTTTAAGGCTGTCGTTGAAGAAGGTCAGGCTGTTGCGCCCGTTGCCCTTGGACTGATACAGGGCAAGGTCGGCGTGCTTGAGCAACTCTTCGGCGGTGTTGCCATCGTCGGGGAAAATGCTGATACCGATACTGGTGGTCATGACCATGCGCCGGCCACCCAGGTCGATGGGGTCCTTCATTCGCTGCATGATGCGCTGCGCCAGGTGGCGTGCTTCATCACGGTTGTTGAGGCTGGTGACCACGCAGAACTCGTCGCCACCAAAGCGCGCCACCAGGTCTTGGCTGCGGGTGGCTGCCTTGATGTGGTTGGCGATCACTTTGAGCAGTTCGTCGCCGGCAGCATGGCCAAGGCTGTCATTGATGCGTTTGAAATGGTCGATGTCGAGAAACATCACCGCCAGGCGGTTGTCATCGGCGTTCTGTTCGGCGAGGCGCTCGGCGAACACTTGATTGAAGCCGCGGCGGTTGATCAGATTGGTCAGGGCGTCGTAGTGCGCGGCCTGTTGCAGCGAGGCTCGCGCCTGGTCCAGTTGGTTGAGCAACATGCTGACCCGGCGCAGGTCGTGCTCCTTGCTTTGCAGCTTCTTGTCGGCCAAGGCCGCACTGATGCTGGCACCACTGATCAGCAGCGTGATGAATGCAATGGTCAGCCCCAGTTGCAGGCTGTTGTCGGCTGACGGCAGACGCAGCGCAGTGTCGGCGGGGATGACCAAGGTCATGGCCGACATGGCCGTGAAGTGGGTCGCGACGATGCCGCCGGCCATCAGCAGGCTAGCGCCGTACTTCAGGGCCTGGTGCAAGGTGCCGCTACCGTTGCGAAAGCGCCGCGCCAGCAGCAGCGCTGCGAGGCTGGTGAGCAGGGCGATGGCCATGGAGGTCAGTAGCAGCCCGGTCTGGTAGTACTGTTGAGCGCCGGTCTCGAGGGCGGCCATGCCGACAAAATGCATGAAGATGATGCCCGCTGCGATGAGTACTGCACGCTTCAGATAATGATACGGGCGCATGTGCCTACGGTTGATGCTGTTCATGCCCACCCAGGCGACGATCAGGGCAATGAGCAGCGACAGCACGGTCAGCGACACATCGTAGTGAACTTCGAGCGGGGCCTGAAAGGCCAGCATGCTGATGAAGTGCATGGCCCAGATACCGCCGGCGAGGCAGCAGGCGCCGAGCATGCGCCATTGGCGTTGCGCCGTGGCCTGTTCGCTATGGGACTGGCGCTCGGCCATGTCCAGGGTCGCAAAGCACCCCGCGCAGGCCACGGTATAGGCGAGCAGTACCAGGAAGGGTTCATGGCGACAATCGATGACGATTCGTCCGGTTGCCGGAAGATCGGCGAACAGTTGCAGACCCAGCCATTCCATTGCGTGCCTCTTGGTCGAGTTTTCACTCGTCTGCGGTACAACCCTTGGCAGACTGTCCAGAGGCAGTATAGGAAGAGGTAGTTAGCCCTTCCTGAATAATGGCAATTTGATTTCTATGATTTGGTTATGATGCCAATCGCAGCAAGGCATATGGCCGCTCCCGTTGCAGGAGCAGCCTTGTGTTGCGATGGGCTGCCAAGCAGCCCAACTTGTCGCTCGTATAGTCAGCCAGCCACCAGCACGCGAATGGCTTCCAAGCGCAAGGCAGCTTTGTCCAGCATCGCCAGGCCTTCTTCACGCTGCTTGCGCAAGGCGTCGATTTCGCTGTCGCGTACGCTCGGGTTGACCGCCTTGAGCGCGGTCAGGCGGGCCAGTTCTTCGTCCGCTTCGGCAGCCAGGCGGCGCTGGGCTTCGGCCACACGCTCGACGTGGGTCGGCATGATCTTGGCCTCACCGCCACTGATGCGCTGGGCCAGTACATCCCGCTGGGCCTGGATGAACTTGTTGGCGCTGGCGCGCGGAACGCTTTCGAGCTGGTCGTTGAGCGTTTCGAAGGCCACGCGCGACGCCAGGTCGTTGCCATTGGTGTCGAGCAGGCATCGCAGGGCTGCCGGGGGCAGGTAGCGACCAAGTTGCAGGCTGCGTGGCGCCACCACCTCGCTGACGAACAGCAGTTCGAGCAGCACGGTGCCAGGCTTGAGGGCCTTGTTCTTGATCAGCGCGACGGCGGTGTTGCCCATCGAGCCGGACAGCACCAGGTCCATGCCACCTTGAACCATCGGGTGTTCCCAGGTCAGGAACTGCATGTCTTCGCGGGACAATGCCTGGGTACGGTCGTAGGTGATGGTCACGCCTTCGTCGTCACCCAGCGGGAAACTGGCGTCGAGCATCTTCTCACTCGGCTTGAGGATCAGGGCGTTTTCCGAATGGTCTTCGCTGTCGATGCCGAACGCGTCGAACAGGGTCTCCATGTAGATCGGCAGGGCGAACTGGTCGTCCTGTTCGAGAATCGCCTCCACCAGTGCCTGGCCTTCGCCGGCCCCGCCCGAGTTGAGCTCCAGCAGCCGGTCGCGGCCGCTGTGCAGCTCGGCCTCCAGGCGCTCGCGCTCGTTGCGGGCATCGGCCATCAGGGCATCCCAGGCTTTGCTGTCACCGCTTTCAAGAAGCGGCAGCAGGCGCGGGCCGAACTGATGCTGCAGGGCATTGCCGGTCGGGCAGGTGTTGAGGAAGGCGTTGAGCGCTTCGTGGTACCACTGGAACAGGCGCTGTTGCGGGCTGTCCTGCAGGTAGGGCACGTGCAGCTGGATGGTGTGCTTCTGGCCGATTCGGTCGAGACGGCCGATACGCTGTTCGAGTAGGTCAGGGTGGGCCGGCAGGTCGAACATCACCAGGTGATGAGAGAACTGGAAGTTGCGGCCTTCGCTGCCGATCTCGGAACAGATCAGCACCTGGGCGCCGAATTCCTCGTCCGCGAAATAGGCGGCGGCGCGGTCACGCTCCAGAATGCTCATGCCTTCATGGAAGACCGAAGCGGGGATGCCGGAGCGCACGCGCAGGGCGTCTTCCAGGTCCATGGCGGTTTCGGCATGGGCGCAGATGACCAGCACCTTGGTGCGCTTGAGCATCTTGAGGGTATCGATCAGCCAGTCGACCCGAGGGTCGAAACGCCACCAGCGTTCGTCGTCAGTGGTGTCGCCGTGTGCCTGGAAGGCGACTTCCGGGTACAGCTCGGCCTTTTCGCCAGGCGGCAGGTCGCGGTACTGCTCGGGCATGGCCACCGGGTAGGCATGCAGCTGGCGCTCGGGGAAACCCTGGACCGCAGCACGGGTGTTACGGAACAGCACGCGGCCAGTGCCGTGGCGGTCGAGCAACTCGCGGATCAGGCGCGCGCTGGCCTGGGTATCACCATCGTTGACCGCCGCCAGCAAGGCTTCGCCTTCGGCGCCGAGGAAGCCATGGATGGTGGCGTGGGCCTTGGGCGAAAGACGGCCTTCATCCAGCAGCTCCTGCACGGCTTCGGCCACCGGGCGATAGTGCTCGCTCTCGGCGCGGAAGGCCGCCAGGTCATGGAAGCGGTTGGGGTCGAGCAGACGCAGCCGGGCGAAGTGGCTGTCCTGGCCAAGTTGTTCGGGGGTGGCGGTGAGCAGCAACACGCCAGGGATGACCTGTGCCAGTTGCTCGACCAAGCCGTACTCCGCGCTGACCTGGTCTTCATGCCAGACCAGGTGATGGGCTTCATCGACCACCATCAGGTCCCAGCCCGCAGCAAACAGCGCATCCTGGGCCTTCTCGTCGTCGACCAGCCATTCCAGGGCGACCAACGCGAGTTGGGCGTCTTCGAACGGGTTGCTGGCGTCGCTCTCGATGAAGCGTTCGGCGTCGAACAGCGCCACCTGCAGGTTGAAGCGCCGGCGCATTTCCACCAGCCATTGGTGCTGGAGGTTTTCCGGGACCAGGATCAGTACGCGGCTGGCGCGCCCGGTCAGCAGCTGGCGATGGATGACCAGGCCGGCCTCGATGGTCTTGCCCAGGCCGACTTCGTCCGCCAGCAGAACCCGTGGCGCGCTGCGGTCTGCGACTTCGCGGGCGATGTGCAACTGGTGAGCGATCGGTTGCGCGCGGCAGCCACCCAGGCCCCAGAGCGACGATTGCATCTGTTTGCTGGTGTGATGCAGGGTGTTGTAACGCAGGCTGAACCACGACAGCGGGTCGATCTGGCCGGCGAACAGGCGGTCGCTGGCCAGGCGGAACTGAATGAAGTTCGACAGCTGGGTTTCTGGCAGGGTGCGCGGCTGGTTTTGCGCGTCCAGGCCATGGTAGACCAGCAGGCCGTCGACATCGTCGACCTCGCGCACGGTCAGCTTCCAGCCGTCGAAGTGGGTGATCAGGTCACCTGGCGAGAAGCGCACGCGGGTCAGCGGCGCATTGCGCAGGGAATACTGGCGGGTGTCGCCAGTGGCCGGGTAGAGCACGGTCAACAGGCGGCCATCCTGCGCCAGGATGGTACCCAGGCCGAGCTCTGCTTCGCTGTCGCTGATCCAGCGTTGCCCCGGTTGATACTGCTGCGCCATACTGCCTGAACTCCCGCGATGAAAAGCCGGCTATGTTAACGGATCGGCCGGTCAGACCAAAGTGTTGAAGTGCACCGATCGGTGCCAAAGACCAACAGTCTAGCCGTTTCATCGACCAACACCGTCTTGCCGACGAGGGCTGCGCACCGACATGTCCGCCAAGCACCGCTGGTTGAACGCTTCCCTGGCCGTGGGCAGCCTCGTGCTGCTGGCTGCGTGCGAGCAAAAAAACTTCGAGACCTTGCCGGCCATTGCGCCCGAGCAGCTTGAGGCGCTGGGCGTGCAGACGCCGATCAAGAGCGTGCATTTTCGTGACCGCGAGGGTGAAGGCCTGTTGGTGCTCAGCCGCACCGATGGCCAGGCCACCGACGCCGAAAACCAGCAGGAAGTCGACAAGGTGGTGCTCAAGGCCACGCTGTATGGGCGCACGGCAGAACGCGATGCGTTCAAGGCACGCTGGCAGGTCGAACAGGAAACCACCTGCCCAGGCTTGGACCTGGATGTCGACTTCTATACCGATGTCAGCGATGTCAGTGACCTGAACAAGGACGGGGTCGCCGAACTGACGGTAGCTAGCCATGCCTTCTGCGGCGGGGGGATCGACCCGCACGATATCGCCATCGAGATGCGCGAAGGGCAGGCCAGTTACACCATTACCGGGGAGTCGCTGATCACGCCCGCCGGCGAAGACCCGATAGGCGGAGAACGCGAGGACAGCGCCTCGCTCAAGGCCGCGCCGCAGGTACTGCGCGACCACATGGACGCGGTCTGGCAACAGGTCTACAAGCGGCCCTGGAGTGAGGCCAGCCCGCCGAGTGACGACGACCCTGACGACGAAACCGAGTAAGCGTTGTCTGTATTCAAGGTAGGTGACCAGCCGCCGATACAGGGGTAATAGGAGACTTTCCATGTTGCCGCCGATCATTCCGCTCAGTGCAGCACCGGTAACCTCGCAACAGGACCCGGTCAAGCCAACCCCCGACATCAAGCCGGTGGTTCCCACGCAGCCTTCGTCCGGTGAAAGCGCGATCGACCTCAAGCAGCAGCGCGACCCGCAAGAGCAGGCCTTGCTGCTGCGTGATGAACAACGACGGCAACAGCAGCGTCGGCAAAAAAACGACGGCGAGCGCTACAGCGCGCTACCCGGCGATGAGGTCAACGCCGACAATACCGTACCGGTGGCACCGCTGATGGGCGAGCGCCCGCGTCAGGGGCTGCTGGTCGACATCGAAGTCTGACGCGGGGCTGGTCAGCGTCCGCGCCTGGCTTCATCATGCAAGCCTCAGTTGATCGTCGAGCCACCCATGAGCCAAGACAACCTCATCGATTTCGATGCCGAACGTGCCAAGCGCGTCCACGACCTCAAGGAAAAGCGCCTCAACGAAGTGCGCCAGGCCTTCGAGCAGGCCATGCCCTTGAGCGCAGCCAAGAAAAAGAAACCCAAGGGCAAGCCCAAGAAGCGCTGAAACTTGACGCAGGTCAAACCTGCGCCCGCTTCGCGTGCCCGGTCTCGGGCACCATTGACCCCGATCAATTTTCTGTGCCCCCACATTCGTTACCTTGCATCCATCGGACAACGGCAAACGAAGAGGGAGGCCGACATGTTCTTCGACAACGTGGTTATCGCAGGTGTGGTAACGGTCGGGTTGATGGTCGCGTTCTTTGCCGGTCTGGGCATTTTCATCTGGAAGGACTCGAACAAGCGCAAGCCGCGCTGACCTTCTGGGTTCACGAGCACGCAAGGCATTTAGGGCGACTTCGGTCGCCCATTTTTTTTGCCTGGAAAATGCCACGCAGCACAGCCCTTAAAAGATGATTAGCTAGCTAATTAATCGTTTGCGCATTATCCTTCTCTACATTGTCTATCGTTTACCTGAACATCCCGCAAGGTCCGCCTCGTGCCCATCACTCTCCAGGCCCTGTTCGCACCCAGCAGCCTCGCCCTGAAGTTCGCCATCAAGACCGTGCTTGGCGGTGGCCTGGCGCTATGGCTGGCGATGCGTTGGGGGCTGGAGCAGCCTTCATGGGCACTGATGACCGCCTTTATCGTGGCCCAGCCGCTGTCGGGCATGGTGGTGCAAAAGGGCCTTGCACGTCTGGCCGGCACCTTGGTCGGCACCTTCATGTCGGTGCTGTTCATCGGCCTGTTCGCCCAGACGCCAGGCCTGTTTTTGATCACCCTGGCGCTGTGGCTGGCCCTGTGCACGGCGGCTTCGACCCAGCTGCGCAGTGCCTGGGCTTACGCCTTCGTGCTGGCCGGCTACACCGCAGCGATCATCGCCTTGCCGGCGATCGACCACCCGTTGCAGGTGTTCGATCAGGCTGTGGCCCGCTGCACCGAGATCTGCCTGGGGATTTTTTGCGCCACTGCCACCAGCGCCCTCATCTGGCCCATGCGCGTGGAACAGCAATTGAGCGGGCAGGCCCGGCAGGCTTGGCACAATGGCCTGCAGGCAGCCAGCGCCATGCTCGGCGGCGAAGATGACGCGCGCAAAGGGTTGCTGGAAAGCCTGGGGCGTATCGTTGCCATCGACAGCCAGCGCGAACATGCCTGGTTCGAAGGCAACCGCGGGCGCCAGCGCGCCCGCGCCATCCGTGGCCTGAGCCAGAAGTTGATGGTACTGCTGCGTATCTCCCGCTCGGTGCGCCGGCAGTGGCGCCAGCTTGATGAGCGCGAAACTCGGCACCTGGCGCCCTGGTTGGAAGCGTTGCGCGCGCAGTTGGGCAACCCCGATCAACCGAGCCTGTTGCTGTTGCGTCAGCGCATCTGGGATGCCGCCCATGACGAGCAGATCAGCTCTGCAGAACATTACTGCCTGGCACGCATGGCGCTGTTGCTGGATTACGCCATGGCCGCGACCCAGGCGCTGGACGACGTCGAAGCGGGCAGGGCGCCCAAGGATGTGCCCCAGGGCCTGGCCGCGCACCGCGATTGGTCGCTAGCCCTGTTGTTCGGTTCACGCAGCGCGTTGGCGTTTCTGGTGATGAGTGGTTTCTGGCTGGCAACAGCCTGGCCATCGGCGCCGGGTGGGCTGGTATTGACCTGTGTGGTCTGCAGCCTGTTCGCCAGCCGCGAAAACGGCGCCCAGATCGGCCTCAGTTTCTTGCGTGGCATCTTTTTGGCGATCCCGGCGGCATTCTTGGTCGGGCAAATTTTGCTGCCCCAATGGAGCAGCTTCGCCATGCTCTGCCTGGGCATGGGCGTGCCGCTGTTTCTGGGCGCGCTGGGCATGGCCCACCCGCGTACCGGCGCTACCGCCACCTCCTATTGCCTGCACTTCATTGTTCTGGTGTCGCCGCTCAATGCCATGCAATTTGGCGTGGCCAGCATGCTCAACAGTGCGTTGGCCATGCTGGTGGGTGTGTCTGCGGCGGTCATGGCGTTCCGTTTGCTGGTGTTTCGCCACCCGGCGTGGCTTGGCCGGCGTCTGCGGGCAGCGACCCAGCACGACCTGGTGCGCCTGACCCGGCGCGACCTGCGTGGCGCCGACAGCTGGTTTGGCGGGCGTATGGCCGACCGCCTCATGCAGCTGGCGCGGCATGCCAGCGAGTTGCCTGAAAGCGAGCGCAAGCGCTGGGACGATGGCCTGCATGGCCTGGACATCGGCGACGAACTGGTGCACCTGCGCATGTGCCTGGCGGTGGCCCAGGCGCCGTTGGGCCGGGCTGAACGCGAGTACCTGCAACAGGTAGAGGCCGTGCTGGCCAAAGGGCCTGCGCCCGGGCGCGGGCAGCGTCTGGACAACGCCAGTGCGCAATTCATCGAAGCGTTGCGCCGGCTGCCTGCGAGCGATCCGCTGCGCCTGGCCGAAGGCGCGGTACTGCAGTTGCAGAAGAGCTGGGGCAAGTGGTGCCGCTGGCAGGAGGACGTGCATGGGGTTGCGTGAATGGGCGCTGGGCGGCGTGCTGTTGAGCCCGTTTCTGGTCTATGTGCTGCTGGCGCTGGTGTGCACCGGGCTGCTGCGCTTGTTGGTACAGGCCACGCCGTTGGGCCGCTGGATCTGGCATGAAGCACTGTTCGACGCGGCATTGTTTGTGTGCCTGTTGTACCTGGTAGTGCGCGTGCTGGGCGCTGCATAAGGGTTTTTGTCAGGGTTCAAGTAAGGAGTGATTCGATGCGTACCGTCGTACGTACCTTGGTGACACTGTGTGTGGTGGCCCTGGCCCTGTTGGCAGGCTACCAGCTGTGGCAGTACTACATGCTCACCCCCTGGACCCGCGATGCGCGTGTGCGCGCCGACGTGGTGGTGATCGCGCCGGACGTGTCCGGCTGGGTGCGCGAGCTGAAGGTGCATGACAACCAGCAGGTGAACGCGGGTGATCTGCTCATGAGCATCGACAGCGAGCGCTTTCAGGCAGCATTCGACCAGGCCAGCGCCGTGACCGAGACCCGCGCGCAGCAACTGCGCCTGCGCGAGCGCGAAGCGGCGCGGCGTACTGCCTTGGGGCCGGAGGCGATCAGTGCCGAGCTGCGGGAAAACGCCCAGATCAATGCCGCCATCGCCCGTGGCGAACTGCATGAGGCCCAAGCGCAATTGCAGGTGGCCAAAATCAACCTGGCGCGCAGTGAAGTGCGCGCGCCGCGCAGCGGGCACATCACCAACCTGCGCTTGGCCCAGGGCAACTACGTGAACACCGGTGAGTCGGTCATGGCCCTGGTGGATGACTCTACCTTCTATATCCAGGCTTACTTCGAAGAAACCAAGCTACCGCGCATCCGTGTGGGTGACCGAGTGAAGGTGTGGCTGATGGGGGCGGGCGAGGCGATGCAAGGGCATGTGCAGAGCATCAGCCGCGGTATCACCGACCGCAACAGCAACCCCGACAGCCAGCTGCTGCCGGAAGTCGAGCCCACCTTCAACTGGGTGCGGTTGGCGCAGCGGATACCGGTACGGATCCGCCTCGACCAGATCCCGCAAGGGGTGAACCTCAGTGCTGGCATGACCGCCAGCGTGCAAGTGCATGAAGACCGCGTTCAACAGTGATCGCCGTGGCACGTGTCACGGCGGGTGCAGGCCTTCATGTACTGGCTGGCGGTGCTGCTGGCGCCCCAGGTTGACCCAGCGGCAGACGGAAGCTGAACAAGGTACCGTTGTGTTCGTTGGAGAGCACCTCCATGCGCCCACCATGTGCCAGCGCGATCTGGTTGGCGATGTACAGCCCGAGCCCAAGCCCTTGCTGCGGTACCTGTGACAACGGTCGGGAGAAGGGTTGGAACAATTGCGCCAGGGTCTGCACGGCGATGGGGGCGCCGTGGTTGTGCACGCTCAGCACGAACTCACCGGCCTGGAGGGCCGCCTTGACCGCTACCGGCCCTTGCGGGTCGCCGTGGGTCAGGGCATTGGCGATCAGGTTCGAGAGCAGTTGGGTGACCCGTTCGCGATCACAGTACAGCCCGCCGATGTCGCCGATGTCCAGCACGATCCGCCGCTGCGGATGCACCTGTTGCAGTTCCGAGGCGACATGCCGCAGGCCTTCGGCAAGGTCAGGGCAAGCCTGCAGGTTCAAGGGGATGCCGGCACCGAGGCGGCCGCGGGCAAAGTCCAGCACATCGCGCACCAGCTGCGAGGCACGCCTGCCGCAGGTGAGGATGTGCTGGGCGATAGTGCGCTGCTGGTCGTCCTGCAGGCGCTGGGTGAGCAGCTCGGCACCGGCGGTGATGGCGAACAGCGGGTTGCGCAGGTCATGGCCGAGCACGGCAATGAACTGTTCGCGCACTTCGGCCATGGCCCGCTCCTTGCGCAGGGCCTGTTCGGTGCGCTGGGCGCCTTCCTCGCTTTCGATCTGGATGGCCAGCAGCCGGGCGAAGGATTCCATCATCGGCTGGATGGCACTGCCTTTAAGCGCTGCGGGTAAAGGGTCGAGGGCGCAGATGGTGCCGAAGAAGCGGCCATCGGTCCGGAACACCGGCACTGAAATGTAGCTTTCGAAGCGATAGAGCTGAGGCGTGTGGTGCCGGCAGTACTGCTCGTCTTCGCTGGCCTTGTCGATCACGATGGTCTGGTGCGTGCTGCGGATTTCGTGGCACAGCGTGGTGGCGACATCGAGCTCACCGCCCGCGGTCAGGCCAAAACCCAGGGTGTCGAGCACAGCACATGCCGTCCAGTTGCTATCGGTTACCCGGGCCACGGCGGCGAAGCGCATGCCCGTTGTTTCGCAGATCACCTGGAGGATGGCGGGCACAGCATTGATGCGGCCGATCGTGGCAATGTCGGCATGGATGGCGTCGGTCATTAACAGTCCCAGTGTTGGCGACGAAGGGGGTTCAGGACCATTCTAGCGGGCCTTTGGCAGGATGATGAAAAACCTTGGCGAATGCTCTACCACTTGCGTTAGGCTGGCCTTTGCGAGTCGCCCGGCAGAGGCGACCGTTTGCAGCCCGGCGTGCGTCACTTCCTTTCATTGCGAGGTTACGTCATGGCCATCACTTCCCAGGACATCTGCAACGCCGCAGAGCAGCTCAACGGTTTCGTCGGCTTTCATGGCAAGCGCGGCGTTCATATCGTGCGTTTTTCCGAGGACGCGTTCGGCATGGACGTGGCCGACGACAGTATCACCCCCTGTAACGAATTCGTCTGGCGACCCGAGCAAGGGCCGCGCATGGCCTTGTGCCGGTCGCGCCTGGCACTGTTGCTGGAGCAGCATGTGGACGACCGCCTGAACATCGGCGAGCCCTTGCGGACCTACTTGCGGCGCAGCGATTTGCCGGAGATCGTGGCCGAACGCAGTAAACGCTGATGGCCCCCTGTGCAGGAACATCCTTGCACCGCGAATAGGTTGTTCCTACAACAGATGGTGTGCCGAGCCTTCGGGGGCCTGTCGCAGCAGCGCCTCAAGGCTTTCTTTCGTCAAAGGTCGGCTCAGGAAGTAACCCTGCACTTCATGGCAGCGGTCCTTCTCCAGCGTCCTGAGCTGTTGTTCACTCTCCACGCCCTCGGCGGTCACCGTCAGCCCCATGGCTTCGCCCAGGTTGATGATTGCCTGGACCACAGCGCGATCATTGCCACTGGTGTTGTTGAGGCCGGCGATGAAGCGTTTGTCGATCTTTATGCTGTCGAACGGGTAGGTGCGCAGATAGCCCAGCGACGAGTAACCGGTGCCAAAGTCGTCCATGTTCAGGCGCACGCCAAGCTCCTTGAGTGACAGCATGGTGCTGAGTGCGCCTTCGATGTCGTTGAGCATCACGTTCTCGGTGATCTCCAGCTCCAGGCGCTGGGCGGGTAGCGCGGTTTCCAGCAGGATGTCGCGCACATCGGCCACCACATCGCTGCGCAAGAACTGGGCGGGCGACAGGTTCACCGAAATCAACAGGTCTGCCGGCCAGTCGTGGGCCGTGCGGCAGGCTTCGCGCAGTACCCAACGGCCCAGCGCAACAATGATGTCGCTCTGCTCGGCCAGCGGGATGAAGGTGTCTGGCCCCAGCAGCCCTTCGTGCGGGTGCTGCCAGCGCAGCAGGGCTTCGACCGCGACGATGCGCAGGTCGCCCAGGCGATAACGCGGTTGGTAGTGCAGCTCGAACTCCTGGTTCTGCAGGGCACGGCGCAAATCGTTTTCCAGTTGGCGGCGGTACTGGATCTGCTGGTTCATTTCGGCGGCGAAATAGCGCCAGGTGCTCTTGCCATCTGCCTTGGCCTGGTACAGCGCGATATCGGCGCAGCGGATCAGCTCGCCGGCATCGAAGCCCAGGGTGCGGCTTTGCGCGACGCCGATGCTGGCGCCAATGTGCAGAGGCTGGTTGTCAAACACGATAGGTTGCTGCAACAGGCTGATCAGGCGTGCGCAGAAGCGATCGACCTCGCTGCGGTTATCCATGCCAGTCAGAACCAGGATGAACTCGTCACCCCCCAGGCGTGCGACCAGGTCGACATCGCGGGTGGTGTCGCGCAGGCGTGTCGCCACCTCTTGCAGCACGGCGTCACCGGCGGCGTGGCCGAGGGAATCGTTGATCGGCTTGAAGTTGTCCAGGTCCAGCAGCAGTAAAGTGAGTGGCGGCGAGTCGCTGCCGCGCAGCAGTACCTGTTCGAGATGCCGGGCGAGTTTGTTGCGGTTGGCCAGCCCGGTCAGTGGGTCGTGCAGCGAGAGGTGCTGGATGCGCGCATGGGCGTCGACCTCGTCCGTGATGTCGCTGGCGGTACCGCGAAAGCCGGTAGGCTTGCCGTCGTACCAGATCGCTCGCGCCGAGATGCGGCAGTAGCGGTTCTGCCCGTTGTGGTCACGGTAGGTGCAGCGCAAGTTTGCCAACTGCTGGGGGTCGGCGGCGGCCAATGCGTCGAGCCAAGGCGACAGCGGCGTGGTATCGCAGGCCAGCAGCTGGTTGACCGGCTGGCCCAGCCAGTCGTCAACCGGGTAGCCGGTGACGCTGACGAAACGTTGGGAAAGATAGGTCAGGCGTTGTTGCCGGTCGGTTTCCCAGATCCAGTCGGAAGCGGCTTCGGCCACGGCGCGAAAACGCTGCTCGCTGGCCTCCAGGGCCTGGTTGCTCTGTTGCAGGCGCTTGAGGCTGAGGTCGATGGCGCGGGAGCTGCGCAGGGCATGGCGGAACAGGTAGAGCATCACCAGGCCCAGTATCAACAGGGCGCAGAGCAGCGCAGGCAACATCGCCCACAGCAATTGCTGCCCCGGCAGCGGGCTGGTCCAGGCCAGGTGGTAGCCGGTATCGCCCAGCTCGATGCGCTGATGGCCATGCTCACCTGTGCCGTGTTTCTCGATATGCATACCCGCCAGGCCCGCACCGGTGCCCAGGCGTGCGAGCTTGTCCTCGGTCAACTGGTCGACGAACAGCATGACGGGCGCCTGGCTCACTTCGCTGGCCGACACGTCTTTGTCGGGGCGTACGGCGGCCGCGCTGAGCACTGCAGGCCAGCCGTTGAACAGCACGAACCGGGTAATTTGTTCGCGAGCGCTGGCAGCCGCCCGCGCTTGGCTGATGATCGGTTGCAGGGGCGCTTCTATATAGGTACTGGCTTGCGACTCGCTGGGCTTGCCTTTGAACAGGGCGTAGGTGGTGCGCTGGTCGTCCACCACGAATATACCTTCATAGCCATTGGCGCTGTACAGCGATTCGCCGACGTTCTTCTCCTCATAGGCCCATTGCCAGTCGGCCTTGCCGGCCAGGTGCTCGAAGGCCGCATCCCACACGGCATAGCTGGACAGAAACTGGCGTGAGGCGAGCAGCCGTTGTTCGAGGGCCTGGGTGGCATGGAAGGCGCTGCGTTGCTGCTCTTGGCGATCGAGGGTGGCAGCAATATTGAGCAAAGCGCCCAAGGTGACCAGGCAGGCCAAGGCGAAAACCGCGCAAAAGCCTGCAATCAAGCGGCGGACTTGGAAATGTGGGGTGGCAAGGGTGGGTGGAAGGTCGGCGTTCCTGGCCATGCGCGAGCGACTCCTTCAAGAACAGCAGCCTCCCGCAGGGCAATCAGGAAGGAGGTTCAGTCAGGATAGGCCAGCCTGAGCCCGGCGGCCTCGCTTTGCGCGAAATTGACCTGGTCACGACCAGCGTGCTTGGCGGTGTACAAGGCCTTGTCAGCCTGTTCGAGCCAGTGCTCGGGCGATTCAAGGTCTGCATGAAACGCGGACAAGCCAATGCTGAGGCTGATGCGCAAATGCGGCAGCTGCGGATTGCGATAGTTCGCCACCCGCTCGCGCAAGCGCTCCATGGCCTGGCAGGCCTGCGCCTCGTGGGTGTCTGGCAGGATCACGCAGAATTCGTCGCCGCCATAGCGTCCGGCCTGGTCGACGTCACGCAGGTTGCGTTTGAGCTCTTCGCTCATCTGCCTAAGCACGCAATCGCCGACCACGTGGCCAAAGGTGTCGTTGATGGTCTTGAAGTGGTCGATGTCGATGAGGGCGATCACCGCATGCTGCTGTTGTTGCTGGCAGGTCTGGAACCTGACCTGTAGCAGGTCTTTCCAGGCCCCGTGGTTGAGCAAGCCGGTCAGGCTGTCGGTAAGGCTCAGCGCACTGAGGCGGCGTTTGTGCTCGGCCAGCTTGATTGCCAGTTGGTAGCAGACCCAGCCAAGGGCCAAGGGGTAGAGCGTTAACATTGGCAGGCACGCGTAAACCTGCAGTGGTGTGGCATTGAGTTGTAGCCCGGGGCCGAACACCAGCGTGGCCAGGAGCATACCGGCGAGCTGTGCCAGCACACCGCGTACGAGCAGGCGCTTGCCACCTGCGGCGACGTTGTTCATGGTCATCATCGACAGAACGGTGACGCTGGGCAGTGGGTTGAACTGCATGGTGGCAGTCCAGAAGCCCCCCATCAGCGAGTCCAGCAGCAAGTTGCGTTGCTCTGCCTGGTAAGGCGTTGCCGAGCGGATTGCCCAGAGGTAGGCGGCATGTGGCCAGAAAAGTCCATTGAACAGTAACAGCAGCCACGCCCACATGGGCGGGGATAGCGGCGCCACCGCTGCCATTACACTGAACAGACCGATGCCCATACCGATGATGCGCGGCAGGTAGATGCGCTTGACGAAAGAAAGTCCCTTGCCGCTGCGTTTGTCCATCATGGTTATCATTCTTCTGCCAAGGCGCCGTTTATCGCATAACTCGCGTGAATATTGTTGAACAGTGTTTCATCTATGAAAAATGACCTTACAAGCCAATTCACGGTTGATGCGATCACTGTGGGGTAATATGAAGGCTTTCCTGTTGCTCGGAGTGCTGCTGCTCATGGTCCCCACCGCTAACGCTGCCGGTGAGCCGGCGCCACACTGGGACGGACGGTTCCACAACCAGGCACGCCTGCCGCAGGACGGCGTGATGAAGAAGCTGCGCATTGGCCTCAAGTACCTGTTCTTGCGCAAACCCCCCGAAACCCGCCCCGCCAACCCCATCGCCGTGCAGCCCATGACCCGGCAGCAGGTGCTCGACGCACCTGATCACAGCCTCTGGCGCTTGGGCCATTCCACGGTATTGCTCAAGCTGCGGGGTCGCTTCTTCATCACCGACCCGGTATTTGCCGAGCGCGCCTCCCCGGTGCAGTGGGCAGGGCCGCAACGTTTTCATGCCCCACCACTTGGGCTGGACGAGTTGCCGCCGTTGGCGGCGGTAATTCTGTCCCATGATCACTTCGACCACCTGGACGAGCAGGCGATTCGTCGGCTTGCTCCGCGTACCGGGTTTTTCCTGGCCCCGCTTGGCGTGGGTGACCGGTTGATCGAATGGGGCGTTGCGCCTGACAAGGTACGTCAGCTGGATTGGTGGCAGGAGACCGAGGTTGACGGCGTGCGTTTCGTCGCGACCCCGGCGCAGCATTTTTCTGGGCGTGGTCTGTTCGACAGCAATCAGACCTTGTGGGCCTCGTGGGTGATCATTGATGAACAGCTGAGGGTGTTCTTCAGCGGTGATACCGGGTACTTCGATGGCTTCAGGCAAGTTGGCGAACGCTTCGGGCCTTTCGACCTGACCCTGATCGAAACCGGGGCCTATAACGTCGCCTGGCCGAACGTGCACATGCAGCCAGAACAGAGCCTGCAGGCACACCTGGACCTGCGCGGGCGCTGGTTGCTGCCGATTCACAACGGCACGTTCGACTTGTCCATCCATGGCTGGCAGGAGCCGTTCGAGCGCATTCTGGCGCTGAGTGCGCAAGCGCAGGTGCGGCTAAGCACGCCGCAAATGGGCGAGCGGGTCAGCCTGGACTCGCCCCATGCCGGGCAGAATTGGTGGCAACCAAGGCCTGCGCAAGAGCACAGGCGGACGGCCGAGCGTGCAGTGGCGGTGCGCTAAGGGTCATTTACCAGGGGCTTGCCGACGCGGGGAGGGCGGCGCCTGGTCGTCCAGCAGCCGCGAAGGCGGCTTGCCGCTGTCACTGCGTACTTGCGCATGGCTGATCAGCGCAAAGATGAAGCTGCCACCAATGATGTTGCCGGCCAAGGTCGGCAGGGCGAACTCCATCAAGAAGCTGCGCCAGGTCTCTTCACCGGCCCAGACCAGGTAGGACACCTCGACCGAGCCGACGACGATATGGGTGAAGTCACCCAAGGCCATGAAGTACGTGATCATCAGGATGATCCAGATCTTGGCGTGCTCCATCGACGGAATCATCCAGACCATGGTTGCGATCATCCAGCCCGAGACGATGCCTTTGGCGAACATCTGGCTGATGTCGTTCTTCATTACCTTGCGGCCGACCTCGAGGAAGGCCACGTCGGTCTTGCTGTCGAAGATCGGCAGCTCCAGCATGACCCAGGCCACCAGCAAGGTGCCCGCCAGGTTGCCGAGCAGTACTACGCTCCATAGGCGCAGCAGGCGGCCGAGGTTGGCCAGCGTGGGCGTGGTCATCACCGGCAGCACCGCGGTCAGCGTGTTCTCGGTGAACAGTTGCTGGCGGGCGAGGATTACCGCAAGGAAGCCAGCACTGTAGCCGATGCTTGCGATTACCTGGGCGCTGTCGCCTTCCGGCAGGCGGGCATAGAACAACCCCATGGCCATGAGCGAAAGCCCCATGGACAACCCTGCAGCCAACGCCGACCACCACAGTGCTGCGAGGGTGCGTTCCAGTTCCTGGTCGCCCTGGGCGCGAATGATCTCGTGCAGCACCGCTGCCCGTGGCGGCTGGTTATGGCTTACTTCCTGCTCTTCATCCGCCGACAGGCCAGGCGTTTTCTCGCTTTGCGCATCGCTCATGATTGCCACGCTCCGTGGGGTGTTTATCTACAGATCGGTTGCGCCTTAATTAGTTGCGGGCGGGGGTAAACCGCGATTGGAAAGTTTTTTCAGCTCAAGGTGTTGACTCTGATTTCAAAGCGCGTATTATTCGCCTCCTCGCAGCGATGAACGCTTCGGGGCAAGCGGTAAGATGTTGAAGTTAAAGGCTTTCGAAAGAAAGCAGCAGTTAAAAACTTCAAAATAAACGCTTGACAGCAAATGAGGAAAGCGTAGAATGCGCGCCTCGGTTGAGACAAAAAGCTCTTAACCAACCGCTCTTTAACAAATTGAATCAAGCAATTCGTGTGGGTGCTTGTGAGTACGGTCTGATAGTCACAAAGATTATCAGCATCACAAGTGACCATGCGAGAAATCACATAGTC
>Ga0213828_1000175_pt1 | contig 71664 bp, 82 predicted proteins | sample MC6MC0897MG_FD_180664 | JGI IMG/M metagenome (GOLD analysis project Ga0213828, IMG submission 180664) | Enriched soil aggregate microbial communities from Iowa State University, Ames, United States - MC6-MC0897-MG | ecosystem: Environmental > Terrestrial > Soil > Unclassified | place: USA: Iowa...
ATACAATTGTAAAAAGTGAATTAAAAGTACTAAACATAAAATGATGCCTATCCCTATTACTAGCATACCAATAAGATCTCCTCTAGCGGAAGCACCTGTACTAATATAAGCTAAAGAGCAGGTTAATAAAAATAGTGTTAATAGTTTCGTTTTTTCATCTTTTCTATTATTCTTCCATAAATAGAAAGAAACCCCTAAGGAGAGTAAGAAATAAAATATTGGAAAAATAATTTGCAAAAATAATTCCTCAGGTATATCTTGATGCTGAATTGTTATGGTATGAACAACGCCACTAGGCTTAATAAACGTTAACTCTTTGGCACTTCTTGCGACAGAGTAATATTGAATGGAACTATTCTCCTGTGCAGGTTTCCCATCAAATGTCAGTAAAATATCACCTTTTTCAAGATTATGTTGCTGTGCCCAATCAGGATAATAGAGATCAGCAATAACTAGCTGCCCACTAGCTGCGTCTACCAAAATACCAATAAAAGGTACCTTAATTGTTACTGCAAGTACATAAATTCCTAGTACTAAATATGCAATGAAAATACTATATGTCCATTTAATCATCTAACTCTCTCATTTATTTTCATCGAATAATCTCCGTTTCATCAAATAGTATGCTATATATTATCCATAATAAATGATCATTATGGAATACCGAAATCAGCTCTTTCGGAAAACCACTATTGCTTTTTCGGAATAACGAAATAGTCTTTTCGGTAAAAGCTATGATAGTGTAAATCTAGCATATGTGACGGAAAGGGGGAGCATTGCATGAAAAAGTGCGGATTGTCACTAATCCTGTTTTTCCTAGTCGCCATAATGTTGTATCCAATGACAGCTATTGCTAATGCCTTTGCAAAAGATAAGGTTGAAGTTGATATTTGCATTATCGGGAGTGATAATCATTTTGTTTATAAAATACCTAAGCGATTACATAAAGATAAGCCCTATGTTGAGATGAGAAATAAGATTGAATCCACATTAGCAAGTCATTGGAAGGTAGAAGATGCTCATTATGAAGCGAACCAGTCAGAAGTTGCGTATACTTTCTTCATTCAAGATTTATTTCAAGAAAAGCAAAGTGGGCAAATGAAAGTAGCAATTCCATATAGTATCCTAGTAGGAATGTTTGGTGAAGATGAAGCCATTGAATTACGTATTTTAGCTAGTAAATTAACGAATTGGAAAGTCAATGCAAATGATTGGGCAGCATTCGGGTTTGTAGCACCTCTCACGCTTTTAAGTGATCAGGAATATGTCTATGAGGGAGCTGTCTATGATCTTTTACAGCAGCGGGTAGGCCATTTTGATGGAACCGTCATGAAAGGTCAATTGGTGCTCAATAGCGTTATCTATTTTAGTTTTATTTTAGTGCAATTATTGACTTGTATAACTATGTCAAGACTCTTGAAAAAGAGAATCATTAAAGATCCAGAAAATATGCATCAGTTCCGAAAGTTAAATTATCTGTATCAAATCATTCCATTAATGGTGATCGTTGCGCAAATCGTTTTTTTAGTGATGTCTGGGCTGTTGACTGCATTTGGTCTTTATTTTAATCCAGGCATTGATTTATTATTTATTGTTGGACCGATTTTATTGAATATTATTTTGCTACCTACATTTTTCGTTACAACTGAAAGTGAAATCTCTAAAGAGTTAAACAATAATTCCTTTGATTCAGGTATGTAAATATTGAAGTTGTTTTTTCTTTTTGCCCGACCAAATAGGGGTATTAGATGTTATAATGGTCAACAGCAAACGTGAAGGAGCTGTTGAGAGACGATGACGCATCCAGAAACTGCGTATTTACATTTACTACAACATATATTAGAGAATGGCATTAAAAAGGAAGATCGTACAGGGACAGGGACATATAGTGTATTTGGCCATCAAATGCGTTTTGATCTCAGTAAAGGCTTTCCATTGTTAACGACAAAACGTATTCCGTTTAAACTTGTAGCTAGTGAGTTACTTTGGTTTATTAAAGGTGATACTAATATTCGATATCTATTACAGAATAATAATCATATTTGGGATGAGTGGGCCTTTAAAAAATGGATTGAATCTGATGACTATTCAGGTCCTGATATGACCGATTTTGGTAGACGGTGTTTAGTTGATGAATCATTTAACGTGACTTATCAAAAAGAGCTGGCATCATTTTGTGAGCGTGTATTGTCAGACGATGAATTTGCACGCAAATATGGGGAACTAGGGAATGTCTACGGCAAGCAATGGCGCAATTGGACAACATCTACAGGGGAGAGCCTTGATCAATTGCAGGATGTAATCCATCAAATTAAACATAATCCTGATTCAAGACGTATCATTGTCAATGCTTGGAATCCAGAAGATGTGATTGATGCAGGAGCAAAAGGCAGTAAAGCGGCATTACCTCCATGTCATGTGATGTTCCAATTTTATGTAGCAGATGGTAAGTTGAGCTGTCAATTGATGCAAAGAAGTCTGGATACACTATTGGGTTGTCCATTTAATATTGCTTCCTACGCATTATTGACACATTTAATTGCGCATGAGTGTGGATTAGAAGTTGGCGAGTTTATTCATAGCATTGGGGATGCTCATATATATATAAATCACGTGGAGCAAGTAAAAGAGCAGCTTTCTCGTGAACCAAAGGACCTACCAACCTTGAAAATTAATCCGAATAAAACGTCAATTTTTGATATAGAGCTTGAAGATTTAACGATTGAGGGCTATAATCCGCATCCAGCAATTAAAGCACCCATAGCCGTATAACTATAACAGCAGCCGATTTGGTTGCTGTTTTTTTAGAATATAATTTTCCTGAAAAAGGTAAAACGTTAGAATAATTCACCAAATGTTTCAAAAGAGAGTTTTCCATTATATTGAATATGGCAATTATAGGATATATACTAAAATTAGATATCAATACTAAGAAATCTTTAGGGGTCAAATAAAAATGTAGAGGTGAATAGTATGAGGAAATCAATGATGTTTCAAATAGATGAAAGAGGAGAAAAACAACGTAGAAGGAAGTTGACTATCCATTCGCCTCAACCAGAAAAAAATGCTATTGAACAACATGAGCAATTCCACATCTCTACAAAATTAACACAGGAGCAAATTAAGAAAATGATGCAGGTAATTGATGAAATTCGTCTTAGACGATAAGGATATATTATAAATAAAGCGCTTTCTAAGCTATAATAGCCTAGGAGGTGTTTTAGATGAACGTAATATTTGTAGAAACATTTACAGGTACAGAGCTTTTACAAATGGTGTCACAGGATGTAGCTGGCATATTAGCAGCAGCACAAGGAGAGAGTGTAACATTCCCATTAGGTCACTTTAAGTATGAATTTCATAACCTAGATTTTTATGAGGAAAACGGAGAAATCCGACAAGAGCTAGTTATTTACGTAAAGAAAATTTAATGCTGAACTTCAATCTGTTTTTTTATACGAGAGAAAAGTATAAGATGCATTTTAAACGGAAAAAATAAAACAGGTGTTAAATAAAGCAATTTTCTTGCCTTTTTTGATACCTGTAACTATAATAGTTACAACAGGTGGTGATACATATGGTGAACAGTCGATTTTCGGTAGCGATCCATATACTTTCGCTCATTGCAACAACATCTGATAAAAGTCAGCTAACCTCTGATTTTATGGCAGGAAGTGTCAATACAAATCCAGTTGTGGTAAGACGCATGATTGGTACCCTCAAAAAAGCAGGATTGCTGTCATCACAAACAGGTATCGCTGGTTATGAGCTATTAGTAGAGCCAAAAGATCTAACATTATTGGCTATCTATCAGGCAATTGATGGGCCAGAGCAACTTTTTGCGATTCATGATGAGCCAAATCCAGCCTGTATGGTGGGACGAAAAATCCAACATACGTTGGAGGGTGTCTATACATCTATTTGGCATGCAATGGAAGAACAGTTACAAGCACAAACTTTACAGGATGTGCTAGATCAACTTCGTCTTTAAACGGAGTCGATCTTTTGTACTCTACCTGTAACTTAAATAGTTACAACTATAAACTAGGAGGAACCCATAATGAAAATTGGTGTAATTGGAGCAACAGGGAAGGCAGGACAAAAAATAGTAGAGGAAGCATTACAACGTGGTCATGATGTAACAGCCATCGTACGCTCTGCATCGAAAGTAGAAGCTAATATCCCTGTTTTGGAGAAAGACGTATTTGCCTTAACACAAGAGGATGTAAAAGGCTTTGATGTTGTTATTAATGCGTTTGGCGCTCCGTTTGGTCAGGAAGAATTACATGTAAAAGTAGGTCGTCATTTAATTGATATTCTAACTGGCATAGATACAAAATTATTTGTTGTTGGTGGAGCGGGCAGTTTGTTTGTAGACCCAGAAAAAACTACGCGTGTAATGGATACACCAGACTTTCCCGAAATGTTTTATGCAACAGCTAAAAACCAAGGTGAAAATCTACTTGATTTACAACAATCTGCAATTACTTGGACATTTTTAAGTCCATCTGCATTCTTTGATCCAGAAGGTCCAAGAACAGGAAGCTACAAAGTAGGTGCTGACCATTTATTGGTAAATGCTGCTGGTGAAAGCTATGTAAGTTATGCGGATTATGCAATCGCTGTAATAGATGAAATTGAAAATCCAACTCATAAAAATAGTCGTTTTACTGTAACTTCAGATAAATAAAAAAGAAAGTGCGGGATTTATTGGAAAGGTTATTACTTGCTTCTTTTTTATGACATTCACAACTTAATGCGGAAAAATGGACCGAGCGTATAGAATGCGCTCGGTTTTTAGCGAATAATTTACTTTTTTAAAGGATTTTTTTATTTTACAGAAAAATGCCTGTTTACAATCCGCCATTAATTAGCTACTATCAAGTGTGAGTATTGCATAAAAGGAGACGACAATGATGTCAACACAACGTATAGAAAAAGATTTTTTAGGTGAACGAGTATTACCAGCAAATGCTTATTATGGGATTCAAACGCTACGTGCGACTGAAAACTTTCCTATTACAGGCTACACAATTCACTCAGCTTTAATTAAAGCAATGGGAATTGTTAAAAAAGCAGCAGCATTGGGCAATATGGAAGTACACCTATTATCAAAAGAAATTGGTGAGGCAATTGTCGAAGCAGCACAAGAAGTGATAGATGGAAAATGGGATGCAGAATTTATTGTAGACCCAATCCAGGGCGGTGCAGGTACATCGATCAACATGAATGCCAATGAAGTAATTGCAAACCGTGCCCTAGAAATTTTAGGGAAAGAAAAAGGGGACTATCAATCTATCAGTCCAAATAGTCATGTGAATATGTCCCAATCAACAAATGATGCTTTCCCAACAGCTATTCATATTGCTGTTTTAAATTTAATAGATGAATTACTGCTAACGATGGATAATATGCAAGCTGTATTCCACCAAAAAGCAGAGCAATTTGCACATGTAATTAAGATGGGACGTACACATTTACAAGACGCAGTGCCAATTCGATTAGGACAAGAGTTCGAAGCTTACTGCCGTGTGATCAACCGTGATATTGTACGTATCCGTCAAACTCGCCCAAATTTATATGACGTGAATATGGGCGCAACAGCAGTTGGAACAGGTTTAAATGCATTCCCGGATTACATTAAGTCTGTCGATGAGCATCTTGCTGAAATTTCAGGATTACCGTTAAAAGGTGCAACTCATTTAGTAGACGCTACACAAAATACAGATGCTTATACAGAAGTGTCTGGTGCATTAAAAATCTGTATGATTAACATGTCTAAAATTGCGAATGACCTTCGCTTAATGGCTTCTGGGCCACGTGCCGGCTTAGGAGAGATTATCTTGCCAGCTCGCCAACCGGGATCTTCCATTATGCCAGGTAAGGTAAATCCAGTAATGCCAGAAGTTTTAAATCAAGTTGCCTTCCAGGTAATCGGCAATGATCAAACAATTTCTCTAGCATCTGAAGCAGGTCAATTAGAATTAAACGTGATGGAGCCTGTATTAGTATTTAACCTAATTCAATCCATCAGCATTATGAATAATGTATTCCGTGCGTTTACTGAAAACTGCTTAAAAGATATTGAAGCAAATGAAGAGCGTATGAAGGAGTATGTAGAGAAAAGTGTTGGTGTCCTAACGGCTGTTAATCCACATATCGGCTATGAAGTGGCTGCTCGTCTAGCACGTGAAGCAATCCTATCAGGTCGTTCAATTCGTGATTTATGTTTGGAAGCTGGCGTACTAACAACTGAACAATTAGATTTAATTTTAGACCCATATGAAATGACACATCCTGGTATTGCAGGATCAAGCATTATGAAATTGAAATAATAGTTTTTAGAGAGCACTTTGCCAAGCGTAAAGTGCTTTTTTATCTTGATTCAGCAGATTTTTACTGTACGAAAGCGAAGAGTCATGCATAGATACTCCCGTCTTTATAGGTGATGAGGTGATTCTTTCCTTTTCAATGTGGGTACAAATGCCCGCTATAAAAGAGAAACTAAGGTAAAGAACTCCACATCTTGTTAAAACGCCTTAGTAGCAACATCAAGGTTGGCCTAAAAGCCCTGACGGATGTCACGAATTTTGAAGAGAGTTTTTCGAGTGAGCTCGAAAATCCAGACACAATTACACTGGGATTTAATTGTTATGACTTAATTCTTACAATTGAGGGGTCTTTTTCTGTGAATCTAAGGAAAATTCAACTATAATAACTACATTGGAATATTATTATAGTTGGGGGAAATTAGTATGAGTTTAGGAAAAAGAAGTATAATTGGTTTTTCTGCTTTAAATGTTCTTATGATTATTATTTTAGTCATAGACCTAGCAAATGTTACATCATTGGATTGGTTATCTACATTATTAACAATACTGGGAATTGCAATGACACTTTCCTATATTGTCTATGTACAGTATAAAATTATTAAGCCCATCAACCAATTAGCAGCATCTGCTCAGGCAATTGCAGAGGGAAATTTGCATACTGCTCCTATTGAAGTGAATTCCAATGATGAAATTTCATCGTTAACAAAAGCATTCTTAGAGATGAAAAAACAATTACAAATTATCACACAAAAAATTGCCAATAGCTCTTCAGACTTATCTGCTAGTATAGAGGAGCTATCAGCCAGTACAAATGAAATTACGATGGCTGTTGATGAAGTCGATTCTCAAATGGAAAAAACGTCAGATAGACTTAAGCATGTAGCACAATCGGCCAATGAAAGTGCGGTGGCGATGCAAGAAACAGCTGATGGCATTGAAAGAATAACTGTGGCAACGCAAGATGTTTTTGACCATGCAAAGGAAGCAAATGATGTTGCCGGTAACGGTGCAGAAATTTTACATGTGGCTAAAAATCAGATGCAATTTATCTCAAATTCAACTGAAAAAACAAGTCAATTAATGCAGCAGTTAACAAATAAAATGATGGATATTAAATCCATGATTGATATGATAACAACCATTACAGATCAAACGAATTTACTAGCATTAAATGCAGCGATTGAAGCAGCACGAGCTGGGGAGCATGGTCAGGGTTTTGCGGTGGTAGCAGAGGAAGTTCGTAAGTTGGCAGAGCAATCCAAACATTCAGCACATCAAATTGTTGAGCTAGTAGTTGGAATTGAAAATGATACGACACAGGTTGCATCATCGGTTGAAGAGGATTTAAAAAATGTTCAGCAAGGTGTCTATGTCATTGATGAAGCAACAAAATCATTTGGTACGATATCTCAACATGTAAGTAAAATGACGAATCAACTGGAGGATATATCTGCTACAGCTGAGGAGCTTTCAGGTAGTGCTATTGAAGTAACGAAATCAGTTATGACAATTGCTTCTGGAATGGATAAGTTATCACATTATACAGAAGTTGTTTTACAATCAGTAGATGAGCAAAGTGCCTCCATGCAAGCAGTCAATACAGTATCACAAGATTTATGTGTGCAAGCAGAAAATTTACAAAAGCTTACACAGCGATTCAAGGCATAATCATGTAATAGAAGAAACTTAGAAAAAAATCACATAACCCACATGTTTAAGAAGTATGAATTGTTGATACATGTACATGACAATTTAGCAAAGACGTTATAAATAATTATGTAAAAAGCCTAGACTCAAAAGTAATGTTGGTGCCTAGGCTTTTTGTGTTCCTATTAAAAATTGGCTTAAATCGATCTTTTATAAGCATTCATTGTCGAAGTATATTGGAATATTTTGGGATTGACTAGTCCCTCACGTAAATCCATCATTCCTAATTGTCCCATTCTATTCAATAAAGGAATCAACCAACTGCCACTTGGAGCACCTTGTAACACTTTAATTTGATCAGATGATAACTTTGAAACTTTACTAGCATCAATCGGTTCTTTTGCATGTTCTATCGTTTCTTGAAAAACTTCCGTATCAACTTTATACATATTTTCGCCAACTTGTTCAGTAAAACCTTTGTATCCGTAAGCTCCTCGAAGTATAAATAACCTTATACTCATATCTTCCATAGAAACCACTTTTAAATACACCTCCCTTCAAAGGATTCCTAAATTATAAAATATTTAAAGTTCTTTCAAAGGTATTTCATGGGTAATTTTCAGAAGTAAATCTAAACTTATAGTATGCAGAAGTTCCATTTGAGATTTTTAAGTCTGAATTAAAAGTTACTGTATGATAAAACCCATCAATAATTCTATTATTATTAAAATCTAAGGAGCAACATTAATTTTATAATCACGATTTTGATAAGTAAAACGCTCATCATCTAAGCATTGTCATTTCCATACCCAACTTCCATCACTCCTATGGAAACAGTGCCTGAAACTGCATGAGAAGCTTGCGTACGAATATCTTCATATTCATTGATTGTGCCAACTTGTGATGCAATTTGATCAATATAGGAGCTGTTAATGGTAGCGCTGGACCTCTTAAGACTGGATAATTTTCCAATTCTTCTTTAACTTTAGCAACTTCATCTAAAGTTACTTGTGTAATAGTTCAATCAGGATGTTTTGTTTTTAGATTTCTAATTAATGGGTCTACTTCAATCATATTTTTTTCTACTTCTGAAGCTTCAGCTGTATTTAGCCCAAAAAACCATTTGTTAAATCCTAACAGCTAGTGTATTATATGTCATTTCATTTTTGATTTTTGTTTTGTAAGGATATTATCGTATTAAATTTAAAAATATTGATATATTACCTAATTTGAGAATTTTGTATTCTGATATTATTAAGAAATTGGTAAAAATAGAAGTGTTAAAACAATGAATAAGTATGTTAGTAACTATATCTTCTTAATTAAGGTAGTTTTTTTCATTTTGACAAATAATAGAATACATATTACAATTTAGTTTGATAGTCGGTGAGGAATATTTACTTCGCTAGTTCCGACATCTTTAAAATGGCTAAAATTAACAACTGAATAGCGTGTAATAATAGGTGTAAATTGCGTGCAATTTACTGAAAAGGGAAGTCGGTGCAAATCCGACACTGTCCCGCAACTGTAAATGTGAGCGACTTTTCAAATACCACTGTTTTCAACGGGAAGGGGAAAAGAAGCGATGACCATAAGTCAGGATACCTGCCTATTATGAGTACACACCATAACCCTACGAGGAATAGGAGGTGGCATGTTGACAAAACAGAATGCTCTGTTTGTCACAGTACGTCGAACGCCCAAATTAAATAAAGGTATGTGGATGAGTTCCCATACATTTAGATTTGGGTATCGTTTGACCTTTTGTGATGAACGAAAACAATAAATTGAAGGATTTCCTCTAAATATGAAGGAAATCCTTTTTTTACTGATGACTTCCGTTTTGAAAATATGTACGAAAAGAGGATGCACATATGACGAATATTCATGTATGGTCAGCACAGGAAACGCACATTGAGGATATGAAAATTTGTAAGCAGCCACGCACTGAAGTTGCCAAGCAAGCAAAAACAAGAATGGTTGTGGAATCACTTGTTGATCAATTACTTGCAACCCGTCTTATTAGTAATCAGCGACTATTTGAACAAATTTTATACAATAAGGACATTATTTGGATTCAAAATGAGGAATTTAATGGACATCTTTTCGCAAGGGCAGAGATAGCAGAGAACCTGAAAACGAAAACAAACAGCTTTATGATGTATATGCCAACAAATCCAATTGTGTATGAAGTGGATGGCAAGCTTTATCATTTAATTACACGTATCGATTCAACCCGTTCTAAACCAAATCTAGAACGATTTTCTGTAGAGCCTAAGCCTGTATTAAGTGCTGCTCGTGTCAATGATTTATTGTGCTCAATTGTGATGCGCTTTTATGAAACTTATTTGGAAGATGTATCACGAATTGCTCAGGATAACAAACTTATTAGTCTAGTAGAACGTGAGTATAAGCATTTTTTACAAGCCGTGAAGGAACTAAATGATTATCATTTAAACTGGCATCCACGTGGTAATGGTCATGAGCTATTGCTGCAATTAATTGATAATTTGCAACTTTTGAAAAGTAGACCAGGCAAAGTGTTAACAGACTTTTCGAATTCCCATAGCTACGCTGTTGTAGAACCTTCTTATCGCCTTTTCAAAGACACAAGACAAAATGTATGGGCATTATAGAAAAAAGCAGCTGTTCAGGTCGGAAATTGTTCTATTTAATTCAAGAACAACATGGGTTCAAGAGAAAACTGCTCATGTCAGCTCAAGAATAGCTCAGTTACATGGGAAAACCACTCCGGTCATCCAAAAAATCGCTCGGGTACAGGAGAAATCCGCTCCGGTCATCCCAAAAATTGCTCGGGTACAGGAGAAATCCGCTCTGGTCACCCCAAAACTTGCTCGGGTACAGGAGAAATCCGCTCCGGTCATCCCAAAACTTGCTCGGGTACAGGAGAAACCCGCTCCGGTCAACCCAAAACTTGCTCGGGTACAGGAGAAACCCGCTCCGGTCATCCAAAAAATCGCTCGGGTACAGGAGAAATCCGCTCCGGTCATCCAAAAAATCGCTCGGGTACAGGAGAAACCCGCTCCGGTCATCCAAAAAATCGCTCGGGTACAGGAGAAATCCGCTCCGGTCATCCAAAAAATCGCTCAGGTTCAAGTGAAACCCGCTCAGGCCAAGGAGAAATCCGCTCAGATTAATCAATACCTCTCGAAACCAGAATTAATAGAATCTGCAGTACAGAAACAGGACATGGTATCAATTCCACATGTCCTGTTTCTACTTTTCTAAATTATTTGATACAATGCATTGCTGCCTGTGCCTCATGCCATGGAACGGAATAGCCTTTTCCTTTTGCGCAAAAAATACTTGCGGATGTATATTCAGGATCGGCATTTTTATTGTAGCCGATTTGAGTAATAATTTCTTCCGGATTATGACATTCATCGTAGCCATCAAATTGTAGAGAAAGCACACCCTTACCATTGGTGTAGGCCGCAAAGGTCGTACTATAGTTCATAAATGTCGCGACAGGAGCACGACCCGTAATCATGACATCCTCTTCTGAAACAATTGGAGGGTCAAATGTACCGGATGCCTGTTGAATATCTGTCATTATGCGGCCGATAAAATCGGTAGATGCTTTTAACTTAAAGCGGTAGTAGGGCTCCAGTAGGATGTTCTCCGTTTGCTCAAGCCCTTGCCGTAATGCTCGGAATGTGGCCTCGCGAAAATCGCCGCCGTCGGTATGCTTAATATGTGCACGCCCCGTTAAAAGCGTAAAACGAATATCAGTTACGGGAAAGCCTGTTAGTAATCCATGATGTTCGCGCTCGAATAAGTGCTTTTCAATCAGTCGTTGATGCCCAACGGATAAATCGTCCGTATGACATGCATTGACAAATGTAATACCAGTACCGAGTGCACTTGGCTCCATTAATAAATGTACTTCTGCATAGTGCTTTAAAGGTTCGAAATGACCATATCCTGTAACAGTTGATGCAATTGTTTCCATATATAATATCTGTGGCTCCCCGAATGAAATGGCTAGTGAAAATCGCTTGTTTAGCACTTCAATAAGGACCTCAAGCTGGATAACCCCCATAATATGTACTTGAATCTCTTGAAATTTTTCATGCCAAATCACACGTAATGACGGCTCTTCCGCTTCAAGGATTCGAAAGATTTTTAAGACTTCCTTTATATGTTGGTCTCCCTTGTATTGTACTTTGGCCTGAAGGGTTGGCACTAACTCATAGGGCTGTGGGTTACTAGAGCTTCCAAGGATCGCACCAATATTTGCTAAACTAAGCCCTTTTACAGCAAAAATTTCGCCAGCTGTCACTTCTTGTACGGTTTCATAACGATGTCCGTTATATAACCTTATTTCCGTCACTTTTTCGGTTACATCGCCAAATGAAAATTCATCTCGAATATGTAAGGTTCCCTGTAATGCTTTGATAAAAGTTAAACGTTGATGGCCATCATGTCGAATTTTAAAGACTTCACCTTGAAATGGTGCAGCAGCATTGAAATGTGTTTCAGTAAGCAGTGGGAGCTGTGCAAGAAATTCCTGTATGCCGATATCTTTTAATGCTGAGCCAGTAAAGCACAAAAATGCCCTTTCCTGTTTAATCATCGCTTGGAGTTGGGTAAAACAGCTACCACTATCTAATGTTTCATTAAGAAAAGCATCCAAAAGATTATCATCACGTTCAGCTAGCCATTCCATTATGTTAGAAGGAATATAATCCGAATGGAACATTTCATTTACTAGTAGTACATCCTTAGAGCAATCCTTTTGAAGCTGTGCCATAACATTATCTACCGCTGCACCTTCACGATCAATTTTATTGATAAAAAAGAAGGTTGGAATGTGATACTGACGTAATAGGTGCCAGACTGTTTCTGTATGCCCCTGTAACCCCTCAACTGCACTAATCACAATGATGGCATAATCCATAACACGAATCGCACGCTCCATCTCAGGGGAGAAGTCGACGTGTCCTGGTGTATCGATTAATGTATAGGTATCGTTGCCAATTGTCATCCGACCTTGCTCAGCAAAAATTGTGATGCCACGTTGACGCTCCAGCTCATGATTATCCAGAAATGTATCCTGGTGATCCACCCGCCCACGAGCCTGAATACTTTTTGTATGAAATAATAATTGCTCTGAGAATGTTGTTTTTCCTGCATCCACATGAGCAAGGACTCCAATAGTTTTATGCATAAAATAATCCTCGTTTCTATAAATCCGTCCATTTCATTGTAACAGAATTTTGTTGAATTCAAGAAATATGAATATGTCATAATTTTGCTCCAAATCAACTGATTATGAAAAATAATTAATGTAAAATAGTTCTCGATTATGTAAGAATAGTGCTATAATATTAAAGATAATTAGGAAATGGATTTTTTTGTGAGATTGCGAATGGAAATTTCTTTTGCTAGTCTATCAATAATATTTATAACAATCAATAATACCTTTATATTGGTGCAAATGGCCTTAGTCATTTGCTTAAAAGGGAAATCGGTGCAAATCCGATGCTGTCCCGCAACTGTAAATGGGGAGTCTATACAAAATGCCACTGTAATCAACCTATGGGAAGGCGTATAGATGATGAACCTAAGCCAGGATACCTGCCAATATTATTCTTTACTTTAACCACGAGGATGGGGATAGTGAATCAGGCCAAAAGCCATTATTTCACTATGCGAACCTCTTGGAAACAAGGGGATTTTTTTATGCCCTTTATCAATTTATTACACAATACATAACAAAAACATGGTAGTAAAGAAGTCAACTGATTTCTTACTATATATTTAACATCAAAGGAGAAAAGGACATGAAGAAATGGAACAGCATGTGGCTTGTCTTTGCACTGGCATTGATGGCCATTTTAGGTGCATGCAGTGCGAAGGAAGATAAAGAATCAGCAGCACAAGGGGAGAAGGTTGAACCATCGCAAGCGGCAACGGCAGAAGTAACGATTGACAATAATGGGACAACACAGGTTTATAAAGAGGCGCCCAAAAAAGCAATTAGCTTAAACCAACATGTAACAGAAATTATGCTAGCTTTAGGCTTAGAGGATTCAATGGTTGGTACAGCCTATTTAGATGATAAAATTTATGAGCCTTTCCAAGCTGCTTACGATAAAGTACCTGTATTAGCTGACCAATATCCTACAAAGGAACAGGTTATTGATGCAGAGGCAGACTTTTTATATGGGGGATGGAAAAGCGCCTTTGGTGAAAAAGGTGTTGGTACTCCTGAAGAGCTTGAGGCATTAGGAATTCACACCTATTTACATACTGCCTCCAATATGACAAAACCAACTTTAGAGGATATTTTCATAGATATTCGTAATATCGCAAAAATATTCCGTGTCGAAGATCGTGGAGATGCTTTGATTGATCAAATGACAAAAGATGTAGATAATATTCGTGCCAAATTGCCACAGGATGGCAAAGAGTTACCTGTTTTAGTTTTTGATAGCGGTGATAAGGAAGTCTTTACAGCAGCGCAAAACTTTATGAATGAGTTGGTAACGATTGCTGGGGGTAAAAACATTTTTGGTGATGTGGAGGCAGGTTGGACAACTGTTTCAAAAGAAGATGCAGTTGCACGTAATCCAGAGGTGATAGTTGTCATTGATTATGGAGAGACATCTGCTGAGGAAAAAATTAATTTCTTAAAGAATGATCCAGCATTAAAAGAAACAGAAGCCGTGAAAAACGAACGTTTTGTTATTTTACCATTATCTGCAGCATCTGAAGGTGTTCGTGCCGCAGAAGCGATTCAAATTTTGGCAAAAGGATTTTATCCAGATAACTTTTAAAATTTGAGCTAGCATTTTGCTGGCTCCTTTTTCATAAGGAGAGATATTATACATGAATGCATTTAATATGAACATACCAGAGAAAACCTTTGAAAAGCTAAATCATCAGGGAGAATTTACTCGCCTTGCGGTAAGCCCTGGAATTATTAATAAGCATTATACTCCAACACAATTTCAAATAATCGCAAAGGTCGTTGGAAACACTGGTGCTATTAAATACTCCGCATCCTACAGTATATTATTATCAATTCCTACTGTTGGTCTAGGAGAAGCTATAAATGAGCTACAAAAAGCAGGTCTATACGTAGCAAAGCAAGGTCCGATCGTTGCCATGAAGGCATGTGATTTCTGTGATGGCGATAAAATGGAGGCAGCCCCTATAACAGAGCAATTATATGATTCATTAGAAGGGATGGCAGTTCCATCAAGATTACGCTTAAATGTTAATGGCTGTGCATCGGCTTGCTATAATGCTGTCTATGATGATATCGGCCTCATTTATCAAAAGGATAGCTTTGATGTTTATTTAGGAGCGGTGCCGATGGGGGCAAAAGCTCAAGCGGGGACATTGTTTGCTAAACGGATTCCTGTTAACCATATTGAAAGCTATCTCCATGCAATTATTTTACTCTACAAAGAGCATGCTCGACCAAATGAACCTTTTTATAAATTTTATCGTAGAACAAAAACGGCTGACTATTGGGACATATCGCTTGCATTCTAAAAACTAGTCTTATCAGGCATAGTGTCACTTGTAAGAAGCCTCGTCATTGTAAAATACTTCTTTACATATAAAAGATTACATAGGCTTAAAAAATTTTTTCTTTTAAGCAGGGAAAATACTTAGTGTATCGAAATAAAATACTATGTAAGAATTCAACAAGAAGGAGCGAATAACAGTGAAACATGGGATTCAACCAGAAGATTTATATCGATTAAAGTCAGTATCAAATCCACAAGTATCACCTGATGGAAAAGGAGTAGTTTATGTAGAAACTTGTATTGATGAAAAAAAGAATGACTATGTATCTAATTTATTTTATATAAATTTGACTGAAAAAAATCCTCTACAATGGACATTTGGTGATGATAAAACGAATTCACCTGTATGGTCATCCGATGGCAGCAAAATTGCGTTTGTATCAACGAGAACTGGCAAGCCACAAATTTTTGTGCTTGCTAAAACAGGTGGAGAAGCCAAACAAGTTACGCATTGTAAAAACGGTGCCACATCACCAGTATGGTCTCCATGTGGTAAGAAAATTGCCTTCACCGTAAAGCTTGGTAAAAATGAAGATATCTGTGATAAAGCAGAAGATGTTAAGAAAGAGGAAAAAGAACTTAAACCGCTTGAAGTTGACAACATGAAGTATAAATCAGATGCTGCTGGATTTATCGATATGGATCAATATACTCACATTGCCATTGTCGATCTTGAATCAGGGGAGCTGGAACAAGTGACGACAGGAAGCCATCATTTCCATTTGGATACATGGTCACCAAATGGAAAATATCTGGCTTATCTGGCTGATTTAACAGAGGATGTAGATTTTTCTTTCAATAATGATATTTATTTATTGGAGGTAGAAACGAAACAAACGCGCCAACTAACAGAAGGAACGGGGGTGTTCTACCAAACTTCATGGTCCCCGAACAGTCGATACATCGCTTTTCTTGGAAGTGAGAGAGAATTTGAAAACGCTACACAAGCAAAGCTATGGATGTATGATTTGGAGCAGGGTAATTTAACAGGTGTAACAAGTGATTTTGACGCTCCTGTCGGTGATTTTGTAGTTGGAGATTATCTACAAGATGTCGTGGCTCCACGTGTCCAATGGATGAAGGATAGTCAAAGTTTTTACTTCCAAGTGACAGATCACGGAAATACAGCCATTTATTTTGGAAATATTGCTGGAGAAATATATCCAGCGATTCATGATAATCAGTATGTCTATGGTTTTTCACTTGATTCACAAAATGATAGAGCAGTCGTTGCCATCAGCACTACAACAAATCCTGGTGATCTATTTTACGTCAATTTAAAAACTGGTGAAAAGGAACAGCTCACTAAAGTTAACGAAGAGTTTTTAAGATCAAGAATATTATCTGTTCCAGAAGCTATTGAATATGAAGGGGCAGATGGCTGGAAAGTAAACGGCTGGATAATGAAGCCCATCGGATATGAGGAGGGGGAAAAATATCCACTTATTCTTGAAATCCATGGTGGTCCGCACGCAATGTATGCCCATACCTATTTTAACGAATTTCAAATACTTGCTGCACAAGGTTTTGCGGTACTATATACGAATCCTCGCGGTAGTCACGGCTACGGTCAAAAATTTGTTGATGCAGTCCGAGGTGATTATGGTGGCAATGATTATCAAGACCTTATGGCTGCTGTTGACTATGTATTGGAACAGTATGAATTTATTGATCAAGACCGACTTGGCGTGACAGGAGGCAGCTATGGTGGCTTTATGACTAACTGGATTGTTAGCCATACAAACCGTTTTAAAGCGGCTGTTACGCAACGCTCTATCTCTAACTGGATTAGCTTTTACGGTGTAAGTGATATTGGCTATTACTTTACAGACTGGCAAATTCAAGCGGGACTAGACGATATTGAAAAGCTATGGCATCATTCTCCGCTGAAATATGTGGACAATGTACAGACACCACTGTTAATTTTACACAGTGAAAAAGACTATCGCTGCCCGATTGAACAGGCAGAGCAATTGTTTATTGCCTTAAAGCATCGTAAAAAAGAAGCAAAATTTATTCGCTTCCCTGAATCCAATCATGAACTTTCAAGAAGCGGAAAACCAATGTTAAGATTGAATAGATTGGAATATATTCGAGATTGGTTTGTCAAATACCTATAAGAATCATAGAGGGTGGTGGCTTAAGGGCTAAAAAAGCTTCTTAGGCCATCTTTCTAAATTATTGATTAATAACTCCATAAAATACTAAATCCTCGTATTTACCGTCTTTTATAATATGATCCTTTAATATTCCTTCTTGTGTCATACCAATTTTCTTCATTACTTTTCCAGAAGCAGGGTTTGATGAAAAAAATCGTGCAAATACTTTGTGCAGTTTCTTTTCTTCAAAAGCGAATTGTAGAATCGACTGCGCTGCCTCTGTTGCATAGCCTTTTCCCCAATATTGCTCACCAATCCAATAGGCAATTTCTCCTTGATTAAAACGTTTGTTATTCGATAATGCAATTGCACCATATAATTCGCCAGTTTCTTTATCAGTTACTGCAAATTCGTACGAAATATCCTCCATAAAATAATCGTAATGGCGTTCTATCCATGACAACGCATCATTCAAACTATATGGATAGGGCAGGTACAATGTACTTTTATAAATATTATAGTTATTGCAAAGCTTTGCCACCGTTTCTGCGTCAGATGCTTGAAATAATCGCAGGACTAGCCTTTCAGTTGTAATCATTAACTTTTCACGAATATACGCCATTTAATCACTCCAATTACCTATAATTTGTAAGTACATTATATAATAAACCATATCCGAACAAAAAGACAGAATCATAGGGAGGTGATTCTGTCTCGATGCATTTAGTCTATTTTTTTTATAAAAACAACCTTTAAGTAATTAAATTCAGGATATTCACGTGGTACACGGAAATCCTTCGGCAGGCTGTATTCCTCAACAATTTTATAGCGTGTTTGCGTTTCTTTAAAGGCCTGATCAATAAAACTTTTAAACTTTTTCATACCAAAGCTTGCGTTATTGGTTGAAGCAACGATAATACCATTTTTCTCTGTGATGGCAATCGTGTCAATTAACAATTTCGGATAGTCTTTCGCTGTTGAGAACGTTCTTTCCTTTGTCCGTGCAAAGCTGGGAGGATCTAAAACAATAAGATCATATTTCAAATGATGACGCTGTGCATATTTAAAATAATTAAAAACATCCATTACTTTAATATCCTGTGATTCATAGTCTATGTTATTGACACTAAATTGCTCAATTGTTTTAGCTAAACTACGCTTTGCAACATCTACACTTGTTGTTTTTACTGCTCCACCAAGTACCGCCGCAACAGAAAATGCTCCAGTATAGGAGAACGTATTAAGCATATTCCTATGAGCTGCGTATTGCTCACGAATCGCAAGCCTTACGTCCCGTTGATCGAGAAAAATACCTGTCATTGCGCCATCGTTTAAATGAACAGCATAGCTCATGCCATTTTCCAAAATAATGATTGGAAATTCACCAGGAGTCCCCATAACGAAATCGTCCTGCTCCATATATTGCCCTTTAAGATCAAATCGCTTTTTCTCATAAATGGCTGTAAAGTTTACTGTCTCAGAAAGTGCTTCGTATATCATATCTTTCCATAAATAGATACCCGCACTGTACCAGCTCACTAGATAGTAAGAATCGAAATAGTCAATGGTGATACCACCTATACCATCACCTTCACCATTAAAAATACGAAAGGCTGTTGTATTAGGATCATCGAAGAAGTTCTGACGATTTGCAAGTGCCTTTGTAAATTTTCTAATAAAAAAAGCTTTGTCTATTTTTTCGTTGACATCTGTTGTTAGCATCCAACCAATGCCTTTATTTTGGTTGCCATAGTAGCCTATGCCAAGAAAGCGTTGGTGGCTGTCCAGTAGTCTTAATAGGGCACCTTCTTCTTTAGGAAGCTGACTAGCGTCAACAGCATCCTTTGAAATAAGAGGATAGCCTTTTTTTAATTGATCAGCAAAGGGTTTTTTAATTTGTAAAGAAATCGTATGTGTCATGTTGTCATCCTTTAAAAAGCATTTTGCTCTATTATCGCACTCTTTTATGCGAATAGACAAACTTATTTCATGAAACAAGCGATTTTTTCAGCTGTTTGTATTGTCGCTTCTTCAAAAAAATTCATTTTGCTAAAATAGCTATGGATTAATCCAGTCATGTTGATATGCTCAACGGTTAGGCCTGCATCGGCAAGTTTTTGTGCATAAGCAAGACCCTCATCATAGAGAACATCCGCTTCTGCGGCAATAATAATTGTTTTTGGCAAAACACTTACATCCTCAATCTGAAGCGGGGAGACAAGTGGATCTTTATAGTTTTGTCCATCTGTGTAATGTCCTGCAAACCATTGCATCCCTTGTTTGTCTAAACCATAATGTTCTCCATAAGCACTGTAGGATGCTGTTGTAAAATCTATATTCACGACTGGGTAAATAAGTGCCTGTGCTTGGATTGCTGGGCCATTTAATGTAGCAGCTAAATAGGCTACAACCGTTGCTAAGTTTCCACCTGCGCTATCACCAGCTACGCTTAACCTTGTTGCATCCCCACCAAATTGCAGAATGTTTTCGTAAACCCATACTAAACTGTCATAGGCATCGTGAAGCGGAATAGGGAATGGGTATTCTGGTGCTAGACGATAATCAACTGACACAACAATAGCCTCAGCTTTTTCTGCCAATAGCTGGCACCCTGCATCAGAAGATTCTAAATTGCCGAATACCCAGCCACCCCCATGATAATAAACAATGACTGGGAGTATTTTATCAAAAAAAGGTTTATAAATACGAACATTTATTTTTGCACCATCACGTACAGTTATTTTTCTATCCGTAATCGAAGCAAGCTGTGGAGCCTGTGTTGACTCCCATTTTGGCACTGTTCGAATAGCACGAGCCTCAGCAGGTGTTAAATTATAATACGGAATAGTAGAGTCATTTGCTTCAATGTAGTGAATCGCCTCATTTGTTAGTTTTGTCATCATCATCCATCCTTTTTTTATATTCGATGATTCTATTATAAACTATTCATATAATTTTACTAGGATTTAATATCGAAAAATTTATGAATGAGCAGAAATATGCTAATTGTCACAGTGAAATTTGTTTATAATAAGATGAATGAAAGTATTTGGAGGGACAAGATGATTTCTTTAATTGTGGCACATGATACTAATTATGTGATTGGTTATGAAAATGGTATGCCATGGCATTTACCTGGAGATTTACAATATTTTAAAAATAAAACAATGGGCAAGCCGATGATTATGGGTCGTAAAACATTTGAATCGATTGGCAGACCACTACCTGGTCGTAGAAATATCGTAATTTCTCGAGACGAAAACTATCATGCAGAAGGGATTGAAACAGCAACAAGTTTAGAGGAAGCCATCGTCCTTGCTGGTGATGTTCCGGAAATTATGATTATAGGAGGTGAGCAAATTTTCCGCCTATCGATGGCTATCGCAGATCGTTTATATATTACAAAAATTAATCATTCTTTTAATGGGGATACCTATTTCCCGAAATATGAACAGGATTTTGTACAAGTATCCTCAGAAAAGCCAGAAACAGCATTAGAGGGTTATACATTCGAATATCAGATTTTTGAACGCAAAAAATAGAGATCTGCTGAATAGGTAAATCACTGTAAAAGTATCACTATCAGAAAGGCTCAGGAATCTTGAAAATAAACCTAAGCTTTGAGAAAAAAAGAAAGGAATATTTAAATAAAAATTATTATGACGATAGAAAGTATATAAATATTGGTTGTAAAGATAGGGGGATGGGTGCTCTGAATGTTCAATTAGGGGGCAGTAATTATTTTAGTGTATTAAAAAAAGACGGTTTTAATCGTTTATCGGATGATTTATTTCTTAGAAACAATAAAAAGAAAGCAACGTATGAAATAAAAAAAGAAAATGGGTATATACGTCATATAGTAACGAAAGAAAATGGAGAAAAAGTAATTATTAGAGAAGTGAAATTAACCAAGAAGGAAGAAAAAGAAGAGGCTTCTGGCGACATAAAAGATATGATTACGCAAAAATTAGCCAATCAATTGTTAAAATCATTAGAAGATACACAGAACCATCAGAAACTTCTTAAAACTGGTATAGCTGGTCAAAAGGAAAGAGAAAAACAAATCTTACAATACATCATGAATATATAAAATTGTAAAAACCTAAATATTGATATTGCAGTATCATACGGCTGGTGCTCCAATATCAATGGATGAACGAAAAATCGCTCCTTTATCAAAAAAGAGCGATTTTCATTTTGTATTTATAAGTAAAAATAAACACAAGCATACATTGATCCACAGCCAGCTAATACAAATAGATGCCAGATTGTATGATTGTAAGGAAGTGAGCGCCAAGCATAAAAAATGGCACCAATTGTATAGAATAGCCCACCTGCAAACAGTAAAGCAAAGCCATTAAATCCTAAGTAAAGGTAGATAGGCTTTATTGCAAAAATAATTAACCAACCCATACCGATATAAAAAATTAAAGAAAGTATTTCAAATCGATTAATAAAGAAGCATTTAAATAGAACGCCTAATAGAGCAAGAGACCAAATAATACATAATAAGGTAATGCCTAGAGTGCCGCCAATCGCAATTAACAGAAAAGGTGTATAGGTTCCTGCAATTAAAATATAAATAGACGAATGATCAAGTATAGAGAAAAAGTATTTATATTTTTCAGGCATGCTATGTAGCAGTGTTGACATTAAAAATAAAATGATGACAGAGGCACCGAAAATACTAAAAGTTGTTATTTGAAGCGCTCCACCTGTTTGTACAGCCGCTAAAATAAGAACAATTAATGCTGGAATACTAGCGATAAACCCAATACCATGCGTAATGGCATTCCACAATTCTTCTCTCCATGTTTTATAGTCAAATGAATCCATCATTTTAAACACTCCTTTCGTTTGTATTTTTACTATACCCCAATAATTTTCATCCTGCTATTTACATTTGTCATATCTTCAGTATCAAAAGTGTCATATAAATGTCTAAATCCATGAAGGACATTGTTAGACAAGTGCTCGACTAAGCGCTATAGTAGCAAAGGTAGCGTTTTCAAAATAAATATCATTGTATGATACCTAATGACAAATGTCATGTTTACATAATGTTTCATTAGTCTATATAATAAATTTTAATGAAGTAAAAGGATGTGTCGAAGTGGGACGAATTCATATTGTAACGGACTCAACTTGTGATTTAACTAAGGAAGAAGTATCGCAGCATGGTATACATATCGTGCCTTTAACGATTCAAATTGATGGGCAAACATATATAGATGGTGTTGATTTAGAACCACAGCCTTTTTTAGGTTTAATGAAAAACGCTAAAGATTTACCAAAAAGTTCCCAGCCTGCACCAGGGAAGTTTAAAGAATTGTACGATGAGCTGGGTCAAAATGGGGATAAAATCATATCCATTCACATGACTGGTGGTATGAGTGGAACTGTTGAATCCGCTCGTCAGGCAGCACAAATGACAGACGCAGATGTCACAGTAATTGATTCACGCTTTATTGCGATTGGACTAGCCATTCAATTACGTGAGGCAATTAAAATGCGAGATACAGGTGCTACTGTCGAGGAAATCGTGACACGTCTAGAAAAAGTGCGCGATAATACTTATTTATATGTTATTGTTGACACGTTGGAAAACTTAATTAAGGGCGGACGAATTGGTAAAGGTACAGGCTTTATCGGATCTTTACTCAATATCAAAGTAATTGCAAATTTAGAGGGTGGGGTATACAACCCTGTTTCTAAAGTTAGAAGCCATAAACAGGTTGTAAATTACTTATTTAAACAATTTCAAGCTGATACTGCTGGTAAAACCGTAAAAGCAGTAGGAATCTCTCATGCTGATGGACTAATTACGATGGGTGAACCATTAAAAGCGTTAATTGAAGAAACAGGCTTTAATGACGTAGAGATTGCCTTCACATCACCTATTATCTCTACACATACTGGTCCTGGAGCGATTGGATTTATTTATTTTGCAGAATAATAGACAGGAGCTACTACATAAGTATTGTAGTGGCTTTTTATTTTTTATAATGCAGGGAAAAGTAGGCATTACAGTAAAAAACACTTTTTTTATGGAATAGCTAGGTATCGTCCCTTTTCATTGCAGTATGAACTATTCTATAATAGAAGAAACAGCGAATGATGGAAGGTGGTCAAATGAGCATTTGGCGAATATTAATTTTGTCAATTTTGACCGTCTTAGTACTAAGTGGTTGTGCTATATCAATAGATGAACCGAATCCGCAAGCAGAGCCTGAAGGTGAGCAAGCAGGGACGGAGCAAGATATGAAACAGGATGAGCAACAAACAGAAGACGAGGAAAAAACCTCTAAGAATATGTTGACGCAAATTTTTGAGCATTTTTTTGAGCCATCACCAGAGGATTTACGGAAAATTGATGATGAAAACGCAAAACAACTACATTATTTGGCACTGGGAGATTCATTAACAGATGGTGTCGGTGATGAGTATAGTCAAGACGGTTTTGTAGGTAGATTAACAGATTCTTTGCAAGCTTGGCCCTCTATCTCTGATGTAGAGGTCGACAATAGAGGAAAAAGAGGAAGACGTAGTGATCAGCTATTAAAATTAGTGAAAAAAGGGCATTATGATGAAGAGTTGCAAAACGCACAGCTTATTTCATTAACCATGGGCGGAAATGATGTTATGAAGGTAGTTAGACAGGATTTGTTTAATTTGAAACGAGATGCTTTTGATAAAGAATTGCTGGCATATAAGGAACGCTATAGTAAAATCGTTGCTGGCATTCGTGCTAAAAATCCTACGGTACCCTTATTGCTGATTGGTTTTTATAATCCATTCTCTATCGTGACAAATGAGGCCAATGAATTTGATACAATTATAACGGAGTGGAATAATGTCATAAAAGACATAGCAAGTGAAGATACGAATGCCTGCTATGTCTCAGTGGAGGATTTATTTGATTCAAACAAAGAGCTCGTATATCATACGGATTTCTTTCATCCAAACGCAAAAGGCTATGAAAAAATGACGGAACGAATACTTGCAGCAATGGAGCAGTGTGGAATGGAACAAAAAATTAACAAGGAAATAGGCTTCGAGGAGTGACAAAATGAATAAATGGAAAATCGCATTTTTCGCCTTAGCAGGCACAGTGCTGTTTGCAATCCTCCTCGTCGTGTATTTAGCAACAAAACCTGTTGATGGAGTAATTGTAGCAAAGAGTTCGGAAGGTGAAAGTGAAGTAAAAGGGAATGTCCTCGTTGTTCAAACAACAACGAAGGAGTTAGAATCAATATCGAAGAAATATTTAAAGGACGCCGCAAAAGGATCACCTCTGCCATTGGATTTTACGATTGGTGATGATATTCAGCTAAGAAGTAAGCTAACCGTTTTTTATACAGAAATCCCAATCACTATGAATTTTGATCCCATCGTTGATGACAAAGGGAATATTATCCTAAAGCAAACAGGTATGAATGTCGGGCTGTTGAATATTCCACCTGAGACGACTATGAAAATTATGCGCGACTCGGTGGAATTTCCTTCTTGGATTACAGTAAATCCAAATAAGGCAGAAATTTATATTGATTTATCACGTATTAATATAGCTTCTGGGTCTCGTATTCGAGCAAAAGAGTTAAATTTACCAAAAGATAAAATTTTATTGGAAATTATTGTTCCTGGTGAATAAGGAGTGACATGAATGGTAAAGCAATATGCAACATTTGCAGGTGGTTGTTTTTGGTGTATGGTCAAGCCCTTTGACGAAACACCTGGAATTGAATCGGTGATTTCTGGTTATACGGGTGGACATGTTATGAATCCGACATATGAACAAGTATGCTCTGAAAAAACAGGACATATGGAAGCAGTACAAATTACCTTTGAGGATGAGCTCTATTCCTATGAGCAATTACTAGCGACATTTTGGACATTAATAGATCCAACAGATGCCGGTGGGCAATTTTATGATCGTGGGGAATCCTACACAACTGCCATTTTTTATCATAATGAGGAGCAACGTGAATTAGCGGAACGTTCTAAAGCGGATTTAGAGGCATCTGGTAAATTTGATAAGCCGATAACGGTGAAAATCTTACCAGCTAATACGTTTTATCCAGCTGAGGATTATCATCAATATTATTATAAGAAAAATCCAATGCACTACGAGCGCTATTCAATTGGTTCTGGTCGCAAAGCATTTCAGGAGCAACACTGGGGGCGAGAAAAATGAAAAAAGAACAACGCTTAAAAGAACTAACTGACATGCAATACTATGTAACACAAGAAAATGGAACAGAACCACCGTTCCGTAATGAATATGATCAACATTTTGAAGATGGCATTTATGTTGATATCGTTTCAGGGAAACCGTTATTTAGCTCCCTCGATAAATTCGATTCAGGATGTGGTTGGCCAGCATTTACAAAGCCAATTGAAAAAGAGGAAGTTACCGAGCATTTTGATACATCTCATGGAATGCGCCGAGTGGAGGTTCGCAGTAAGGATGCTGATTCACATTTAGGGCATGTTTTCCCTGATGGACCAACCGAGCTTGGAGGCTTACGCTATTGCATCAATTCAGCAGCTTTACGTTTTATACCAAAAGAGGATTTAGAAAAGGAAGGCTTTACTGAATATCTTTCCTTATTTAAATAAAGAAAACTCCTAGCATGAAGTTTGCTGGGAGTTTTTTTGTGCTTATAGTGGGTCAATTAAACCTTAAACTCACTTACTAAATTACGAAGGAAATCTGCTTGTTGGGCAAGTTCTGCGGCAGCTGCATTAATTTCTTGCATGGAAGCGGAGCCTTGTGTTGCTGCTGCTGCGGAAGTAACTGTATTAGCAGCGGATTGTTCAGCATAGGCATTAACGTGGACAAACTCACTTGCTACAGCATTGCTATACTCAAGGGTTAAAGAAATTTTTTCAGCCATTGCAGTAATAATGGAAGTAGTTTCCTGTGTATGCGATAAAATATTCGCTAATGATTGATTTGTTTCATTTGTCACTTCTACTCCGCGAATAACCGAAGTTACCCCCTCGTAGTTTTGTGTAATAATAGAGGATACTTCATCCTGAATGGACGTTACAATTGTTGTGACTTCCTTCGCAGCACTTTGGGATTGCTCCGCTAATTTGCGAACTTCATCAGCTACAACTGCAAAGCCTCTTCCGTGCTCCCCTGCACGTGCAGCTTCAATCGCAGCATTTAGTGCCAGTAAATTCGTCTGTTCGGATATAGCGGTGATTGTCCCAATGATTGATGTTATGTCTGCTGATTTTCGTCCTAGTGCCTCCACCGTTGTTGTCGTTGTGGCCATTGTTTCTTCAATTGCCTGCATCACTAGTGAAGATTGTTCAACTGAGCGACTGCCATCATCAGCTGCTTGCTGCATTGCTAAGGATGCACGTTGGACAGCATTGGCTTGTTCATTTAAATGGTGCATAGAATGCTCAAGGTCACTCATTTTTTGCTGGGCACTATTCATGCTGGAAATGGTATTGTCACTATCGCTTGCAATGTCAGCTGTAGCATCTGCAATATCCTGAATAGTACGAGCATTTTCATCCGCTAATGACATTAATTCCTGACTGCTACTAGAAACATGATCTGCAAGCTCACTCACACGTTTTATGAGATTAGATATGGATTCTATTAAAGTGTTGGTGGAAGAGGCAATCGTTGAAAATTCATCATGATTACGTACTTTAACGCGCCTTGTCAAATCGCCACCAGCCTGTGCAATATCCAGAATCGACTCGTTAATTGCTTGTGTATTATTTTTTAATGATTTAAATAACATATAGCCAAATATAATGATAGCAATAAAACCGATTACTGAAATGATAAAGAAAGAAATAATAGAGACATTGACTTGCTGGTTCAACTTATTTAATTTGGTTTTATTTGCTTCATCCATCACTGTATTGATGGATTCGATATTTTTATCAATATGTGTTTTCATCGTTTCGCCAACAGCGCCCATCATCAGCTTTCTTGCTTGCTCCAGTCCAAGCTCATCACGCATCGTCATGACTTTTTCAGAGTAATCGAGGTAATTTTTATAATATTGACCAATTGCCTGCATATGTCCAAGCTCAAGCTCTCGATCTGAGAACTGATCTTCTAATTCCTTAATTTTTTTATTTATCGAGTCAATTTTCATATGATATGAAGTAGAATAAGTGCCGTTACCAGTAATTAAATAGGTTTGCTCTAAATTTGTGAGCCGTGCAATTTCATAAGCAAGCTGATTAACTGTTAATTGCTCTTGGACATTTTTCTCAGTAAAATCATCCATTTGTCGCTGAAGATTACGTATATCGACATAAGACAATATACCCATCATTCCATTAATGATAATTAGAAGTGTAAATATAATAAGCACTTTACCCCGTATTAAATGATAAAAACGTTGTCGTTTTTCCTTAATAGGAGGGAGATTATGCCTACTTTCCTCTAAATCAGTTGCTTTCTCTTTAGCAGAAAAGCTAGTTTTAAAGAGAGACGGGCGTTTTTTCGCAGAGTTACTGGTTTTTTGTAAGTTTTTCATCGCCATCACCTTCCTATTTTCAAATAGTCGATTTCAATTTTATCTTATTTTACTAGATTTTTCTAGATATTATTTCGCAAAATTTTCATTTTTCAGATAAAAAAACCTATTAAACTTCTACGTCTCAAGTCGAAAGATGTGAAAAAAATAGTCAATAAACTTAAATAGGAAAAAATACTTAATAGTTATTTTTATGACGAGAACATAATTTTTTGATAAACTAGCGGAAAACAGATTAGTATAAAAAGGGGAATTTCTAGCATGAAAAAGAGCTTTTATTTATATGTATTAACTTTCCGCGGTGGAGATTGGTCTGATCAGAAGGTACGATTTGCAGAGGAGATGTTTCATGAGCATAATTTCCCAAAGCAAAGCACAGATTTTGAAGAGCTTTCAACGTATATTGAATCGTTTGCAACAGACAACCTTACTACTGAAGCATTTGATGAATTGTGGGCATTGTATGTCGAGCAAGGGTGAGACAAGGAAAGAAATGCATGAATTTATTTTAAGTTGCTAGACGTCTAGCATTGATTAAATAGCAGAAACACAGTATTATTTAAAGTGATAACTGACAGAAAAGAGGGATTGCAGTATGAGTGTTCATATTAATGCAAAAAAAGGCGAAATCGCTGACACAATTTTACTTCCAGGAGATCCACTTCGTGCAAAATACATCGCAGAGACGTTTTTAGAGGATGTAACTTGCTATAACGAAGTACGTAATATGTTTGGTTATACGGGAACATATAAAGGCAAACGTATCTCTGTACAAGGAACTGGGATGGGTGTGCCATCAATTTCCATCTATGCAACTGAATTAATGCAAGAATATGATGTTCAAAAATTAATCCGCGTAGGTACTTGTGGTGCAATTCAAAAAGATGTAAAAGTACGTGATGTCATTTTAGCCCAAGCTGCAACATCTGACACACGTATGAACCAAATTATTTGGGGCGGTGCTATCGACTTCGCACCAATCGCTGACTTCGACTTATTATTAAAAGCCTATAATGCAGGTAAAGCAGCTGGGCTAAACCTACAAGTAGGAAATATCTTCACAGCTGATTTATTCTATTCTGATGAGCATCAAAACGAAAAATTAGCACAATACGGTGTACTAGCAGTTGAAATGGAATCTGCAGCACTTTACACATTAGCCGCAAAATTCGGCCGTAAAGCACTTTCTGTTCTAACAGTAAGCGACCATATCCTAACAGGTGAGGTAACGACTTCAGAAGAGCGCCAAACAACTTTCAACGATATGATGGTTGTTGCGTTAGAGGCTGCTATTCAAGAGTAGTTGATATAACAGGGTTTTAGCGTGTTTTTTAATAGTTGAAATTTAAGCAAGTGATCAAAAGGGACGAAAAGTAGACCATTTTACAAGATTTCGTCAAATAGGTCACTTGCCTTTATTTTCTCATGCTCAATGTGACATTTTTGTTCTTTTTATATATTTACTTTTTTCTTCATCATATCCAAGTTCAGTGTTTGATACGTTAACTCATCACCACCTTTAAGGGATTATACGTTCTGTTTGAAGGCGAAAAATTCGAATCAAACATTTCAAGAACACCCAATGGTTCAAAGTAATTGTAAAATTATCATACAGCAAGTGTTTCACCATGATCGTTGAATTTATTATCAAACAATTGAATTTGTTTAGCCATCATCTTTTTCTTTCCAAAATCCAGCTAACTCCTTACAGATTTTTGGAATTTCATTTTGTAAAGAATACTGACAAGAGTACATACAAAAAAGCCACTTATTTAAGCGGCTTACACAAAAACAAAGAACAACGTTGAGTCATGATAATCTATTTGTTAAATTTTTATTTGTACTTTTTCTAACAAAATAAAGAAAAATCAATTGAAATAGTAAAACAACTAAAACAGCAATACCTAAAATAACGAATGTTATCATTTTAATTTCAGGTGTTTGAACTACACCTGCTCCATCAATATTTCTTGCACCAACAAATACTGCAAGAGCACTGAAAATTAATATCCATACAATATTTGTGGCCCACCATATTTTCATACCCATAATGAACATCTCCTTCCTTCTTGCTTGCTGTTTCCTTTAATGGTTTAATTATATCAATTAAACCTATTATTAGGAACATGCTATAGGCTGTGTTATTTCTCAGCCTTAAGACGGATTGACTAATTAAATGAACAAAAAAACAAACAAACAACTTTGTTAGTGATCAGTTTTATTTCCGACCATCTTCTCATACAAAATTTGCCTCAAATTTAACTCCCAATATCATCATCTGTGGAGGGGCGAACCGCGAAAGAGAATGTTCAGTGCCATTCTATAGGTGGTTGTATGAAAGAGAAGTCTTCCACAATCAATAGTGCATGGTGAACCATCATTAGATAATTGGTTGGAATGGTGAATGAAATAATTGTTTAAGTAATATTTAGATGAGGTATTGTTAAACTAATATTAGTTTAAATAAATTTTTACATAAAACAGGAGGATTAAAATGGAAATTCGTTCAGTTAAAGGTTCAGACTACTATGTAATTTCACCTCTAATTAACGAGTGGTGGGGTGGCAGGAATATGTCTGATAAGTTACCAAAATTATTCTTCGACCATTTTACACAAACAAGTTTCATTGCAGAGAAGGATGGTAAGTTTGTGGGTTTTCTAATAGGATTCCTTTCTCAAACTCATTCAAATGAGGCGTATATTCATTTCGTTGGAGTTCATCCTGAATACAGAAAGCATCATATTGGAAAACATTTATACAATAAATTTTTTAATGTAGTAAAGCAAAATAATCGAAGTATCGTTCGGTGTGTAACGTCACCTGTCAATAAAGTTTCGATTGCCTATCATACCAAAATGGGTTTTGAAATTGAAGATGGAGATAGAATTATTGAAGGTCTATCATTAAATACAGACTATGATGGACCAAATCAAGACAGAGTTTTATTTGTAAAAAAATTAGATTAAATTCTTGCTTCTTACTGAACTAACTGGGGCTTAGGGTATTAAAAAAGGTGACTTTTGGTGACCAAATAGTCCCTAACTGGTGATAGAATGTGATTTTTAATGAAAAATTGCGACACATTTCAATATAATAAATACCGTTATATCAATACTTTAATAGCTCTTGATTTTCAATAATAGCGGTCGCAATTTAATGATAGATCGTTGTTGCGTTTGAGTCTGCTACTCATGGGTAATTGATATATCAACGTTTTCAGCATATATAAGAGCAACCGACCAAAACCTGTCCATTTTGTAGTCGGTTGCTTTTTATTTTCCTAGGTTATATCAATACAAACTATTCTTTTCTATCAAATTTTCCTTTAACATTTTCAATTACACAATCAAAGCTTTTATTAGAATCGATACTCTCTGTTATTGTGAAAATATATCCATCTGGATCTTTTATAGTTAATTCTTTTGCATTCCATGGTGTAACAGTTGGTTCTTGAATAATACTTGTTTTGTTTTCCAGCGCAGATTGATAAATATTATGAATATTATGAGAGAATAAATTAATAATTACTGAACTAGAAGCGTTGACCTTTTCATCCTTGATTAACATCAAATCTTGGTACTTTTCCCCTCTTAAATGTGTCATTGATACTGTTCCTTTATCGTCAGGAAAATCAAACACTGAATGAAAATCTAATACGCTTTTATACCAGACTTTCGACTTTTCAATATTTTTCACTTTTAACTTTACAAATAAAGGCATTTGATAAAATTCATGCATTTCCGTTTCATCCTTTAGGTTTATACAAATAACCATAAGGGTTTACGAGACGTTAAAGTCAACAACAAAAAAACAGACAACTTTGTTTGTTATCTGTTTCACAATCTGTATTGGAATGTTTCCCTTGCTTGATTAGTTCCTCAAATGCTTCTTATTTTCCTCAATCGTATAACCAGCTTCCTTAAATTTTGGGTTGTTGGTTCGAATCTGTTCATTTAGTTATTTGTGAAAATATCAAAAGAGCCGTATTTGTAGGAGCGAATATGATGTGATTAACCCGTGAAAATGGTCATAGTTAGTAAATTAGCAGGGAATCCTTTCCTTTTGTCGAATTAATGCAGAGAAAGGAGTGAATTTTATGGCAAAGCCAAAATGTCCTGAATGTAAAATTGAGGGATTAGAACACATAGTATCTGAAGATAGCAATGAAGAGTCTGAAGATGGACAACCTTGGTTTAATGTTGCTTTTTGTAATAACTGTGGGCATGTATATGGTATTTTTAACAAATATTCGCTTAATCCTTTTGATTTTGACTAATTTCTAGAAATCCCAACTTTCGGTTTTTGCAAATTTTTTATAAACGTTATAAAATCAGCACCTTCCACATAATCAATTAACGAACAAAGGAGTTTTATGGCCGATCATATTAAAAGATTGCTTTCGTTTACCTAGTACTTGTGAAGCTGAGAAAATTGAAAAAAATAGAAGTATACTGCTAAGACATTTAATCTAAAAAATAGGACTTAAATTAGGAAACAGGTCATGGGGATAAAAAGCATATTTTCTATTCTATTGGAGAAAATATTCCTAAAAGATTTAGGAGCGATAAAATTGAACAAATACATTTTATTACTATTATTGATATTAATTCCTATACCCATTAATGAAACTGTAGATGCAAAATCAAAAGATTCCCCACAACCACTTGAAGAATTTCTTCCTGAAATAGGATATAAAACTCTAGAATCTGCGTTAAAAGATTTTGAACAGCATTATAAAAAAGAACTTAAGCTTCCCCTTAGAGTACCACCAATAAGTTTTACTCATTATTTTGGAAGATTTAATGATTTTGATGGTTCATTTGAAGTAACAATGTTAAATGACCGACTTCCTCAAAATCACTTTAAAATTGATGTTCGTCCGATTCAATATAAAATCCCCTTTGAAAAGTATATTTCAAATGTGTTTAAGTTGAAAGATGGAAGTGATGCAGCATATATAGACAATCCGAAATTTGGATTTAATATGTTGGTCTTTGAAAGAGATAATTGGCAGTATGTGTTTAGTATTGATCAAGATGTTTCTGATAAAGTAACATCTGACGAACTTATCGAAATAGCAAATTCTATGGATTATCCAAATAAAAAATATTAATTAAATTAAAGATAAAGGAATAGTTATTGTCACCAGTGCATTTTGGTTAAAAGGGAATAAATTCGAGATGAGGTAGAAAATGAGGTACATGATCATAATGTTCATTACAATAGTACCGATATTGATTTTAATCAGTTGTAAGGAGAAAGATGGCGATTTGGTAGGAGCTAGTGTGACATCAGATGATGCTAAGGCAATAGCTACGAATAATTTTAATCTAGCTACAATCAATAATGTTGAATTAAGACACTTAAGCGATAAGGAGTTTGACAATATCCCCTTTGAAGAAGCAAAAGAAAAAACACCTGTTTATTTTGTAATTAAAGGAATTGATAAAAATAAAAAAGAGGTAATTGTATTCGTAAATTCAAATGAAAAAAGATTTAATTATATCAAATATTGAGTAGGTTGGTTCACTACAGAATGTTCATTTAGGACAATCCGTCTTGTGCTAACGGTTTTAGGGGATTAATGATCATTTTGTAAAAGTTGTCATGGTAAGAAAAAAGTTCTGTAACTTTATGAAGTGTAAAAACAACATTAGAAAATTTTTATAGTTATGCATCTAGATTACTGAATCTTTTGGTTAATTACTTAAAAAGAATGTTCCAGATACGTTTGTTTTCATCCCAAAAAAAAGAATCGTTCTGGATAATTCCCCATAAATTTATATAAAGTGTTTGTAATTATAAACATGACTTTATAGAGGTAGTAGGTGTTATAGATGTCAAATAACCCGCTAGAACAAGAAGTAGGAAGTAAGCAATTAAAGTATGCCCAGCAACATTTAGCCAATGAAAGAACATATTTAGCGTGGATTAGAACAGCAATTTCAATTTTAGGTGTTGCTTTCTTAGCAACAAGTTTACACTTTGCTATTGGGACTGTTCGGAATTTTTGGGTGGATTTTTTATCAGCAATCATTGGTTTGTTGGCATGTCTATTTGGATTATTAATTATTTTCACAGCTACAATTAATTATTCTGCCAAGAGAAAACAAATATTAAATGAAGCGTTTATACCTTCTAATAGACATATTGTTTGGATATCTTACTTTTTAATTGTATTGATCTTGATGGTAATAATCTACTTTATAATGATTAGTTTAGCTTAGATAAAAGCTTTTGAGCAATTCTTTATGTAATAGCTTTTTCTAATGGCAGCTTTGATTTATAAAGAGATTTTCATAAATCTTATATCAAGGGTTAGAGGGACTTTTGGGAAATAATGACCAAAGGCGACTATTTTTATAAAAGTTGTTTTGGTGGAGTCCCAATAGAGCAGAAACAGATAACATCAAAAGTGGTGATAGATTACCTTTGAATTGTAAGATGTGGTAATGGTAGGCTGTAATTTGGCTTGACAATAATAGCTATTTGAACAATAGAGACGGCTATGAATAATGCCATATCTTGTTTTTTAGTAAATGAACTATTGCAAAGTATTTAATTGGTCTACCTAAGGAGGGGTTACTTAATGAAGCTTTTAGATAATAATTTTTTTATTTTTATTTTGGCTTTTGTAATTGCTATTGCATTTGTCAACCGGCCTGTAGTTATTGATTTTAAAGGTATAATTTATTTTTCCACTTACATGGTTATTTTAATCTTAGCTGGATTCGCTACAATTAAGCTTTTATTTAAAATCTATGATATTGCTATTTTAAAATTAAGTAAGAACTGAAGTTTATTCTTTGCTGTCAAAATCAACTGATAATGAAGTGATTCTAAGATAGATTCTGTTTCACTAGGCAGTTGATTTAGTTCAAGTATAGTGTGCTGAACCCTAAAAGATCTATCTTTTTTAGGATTTAGTTAGTAGGAAGAAAAAACGTCTATTTTAACAATGGAACAGCTCGATGAACAATTTAATCCTCAAACTGTTCCTGAAGTTCCAATGTTGTTCCAAATACAGTTGCCCCTTTAGAAATAATGAGATCCTTCACTATTTCGTTTGTTGGCTGCCAAATGGGTTAATTGATTTGATTCGAGTATTATTGGTGTCGGTTCTTGGGGCTGACGCAAGGTGCGAATCAACAAAAACATTAGATGGAGTATAGGACACTGGTGATATATGTAAGTGGACTTAAGCAATACTATCATATATGTATATGATTTTGAAATGATGAACTATACACATTACTGATTCAAGTTTTGTTCTCGGCTTTTATATAAATATTGTAAATTTCTTTTGCACACTATTTACGTATTCTTCAATTTTCCTCTCATTAACTCCCAGTTCTGCGAGGATCCTTTTTAGCCCCTGGGGACCTTCACCTTGATAACCAGAAGAGAATCCACCCTTTACAACTATTCGACCATTTACTCCATTAAAGGCTGTTTCATAGCCGTATATTTCATTTATATATTTATGATCAATAGATTTAATTTTCCCGATTAATTCAATTGTTTTTCTAACAGCAGTTATCGCTTCTTTTGTATGGACATCTTCAATCGTGATATTCATAGTATTATTCCTTTCAGACACATCTTGTTTAATCTTGTTAAAGGCATTTTCATAAGCATTTCTAATCTCTTCGATGTTATACTTTTGATTGAATAATGCAGTGCTTTTTTCTAGAGTAACCAACGACTATCTACCTCTTCTTAAGATAAAATTTCCTTTTCATGGATATAAATGTATCACATTATTTTATAATAAAAAATAGACAATTAGCTTATATTTTTAATTCGCAATAAAGACTATATTCTTATTTTATTCTAATACAAAGGATATAGAAGAGTGTAAATACATTGTTTAAAAGCAATAAGGAAACAATTTTTACTTAAATTCTATTAGAAAGGCATTCATGAAGTAATGTAATCAGTATAAAATTATTTTGATAGCATAGTCATATCACTTTAGTGCAATAGTATTTTTTGTTCCGTATTTTATTCAGGTTGGGTTGAATATTTAAGGAGATGGAAATAAGATACTAGGAAAGAAATACTATTATAATTAACTTAAAAACTGAATGATTATTCCTAAGTCAATTTAGAAAAAAAGGACATAAACCCACTTTATTGTATTTTCTTTGATTGGAATATTCCAGCACTATTTAGCTTAGTACAAACACAAAACTAAATGTCCCATCAATTCCGTGTGGCTGATAAAAAATCATTATATATGCAGGGGTGGTTTGAGAATGAAAAAATTTAGAGGTATGATTTTAGTAGGACTTTTAGGAACAATCCTTTTTGCATGTTCTGATAAAGAAGACCAACTAACAAGAATAGATGTTCAAAAAGTAAATGAAGAAGGAAACTATGAAGACATTCAGATAATTGCCGATAAAGAAAAGATAAATTTTGTAGAACAATCTTTAGATAATGTGAGGTGGGAACCTCAAACAGAAGCAATTATGGCAAAAAAAGAAGATGCTTTAGTTATTGCCTTTTATACGTATGATGAAAATATGCCTGAACGACTTTATGAATATAAAATTTGGTTTGAAGAAAATGATACCGTAACAATTATTAGTAATAAAGAAGATGAAGGCTATGGAAGGTTAGATAAAGAAAATGCTCAAAATCTTCAAAATATCTTATTCAATTAATCTTACATGCTGTGACCTCCTATAGATTTTGATAGGAGGTCATTGCTTCTTTGCTAACTGGATGCCATCTTCAGATTATAGTGTCTACTCCTCTAATTTTTTCATGATTTTTCTGATTGTAGCAGGAATTTCTGCTCTATTAAGCGTTTCAGTAGCATAGTGTTGGACATCATGATTTCCAATGCAAACACTATGAATGGCATGTTCAAATAAACATTGATCATTACTGTCATTTCCAAACGCAATAAATTCATCAATCTTTAATTTATGAAGCCCCTTCACTTTATTCACACCAAGTGGACTAATATCAATTGCATGTTCATTTTTATATGCTACAACTGAAACAGGTAATTTTAATATCTCCTGTAGCACCTCTTCTGTTGGGTGAAACAGGATCAGCTTACATATTTGTTGCAATTCAGCAATATCGCGATTCTTAGCTCTTGTTTTATCAATATTTATATAAACTTGGTGGTTGGTATCTCCTGTAAACGCATAATCCCAATCACTATCAGCTAAATAAGTTAATTGATTTGAGTGAATACAAGCCAAAAGCTGTTGTAAAATATCATTTTTAAAATATTCTACTTGAATATTCCCACATTCATACGTGAACGCTCCGTTTCCGCCAACCATGGGCAATTGTCGAAACTGCTCAGGTAAGACTGGTAGTAGATCACGAATAGGTCTGGCAGAAGCAAAGACAATTTCATGCTTAGCTTTTAATAATTCATCGAAAACTTCACAAATAGACACATCAATTGTTTTTCCATCGAAACAAATAGTTCCATCAATATCAAATACAAATTTCATATCATCAGCTCCTGGTTCGAGTATAATGTATAGTAAAAATATTTAGAAGGACAGATGTCCCGGAGGTAACAATGCAGTTCGAAACATTTACTCAAATTTATGGTTATACCTTTCAAAGGGAGTTCAAAAAGAATGTAGAAATCCGTAGGTATGACTCAAATGACTATATTTTAAAAGTGGGAGAAGCTATCACGGGTCTCTATTTTTTATTAGAAGGGAAATATTATGTTTCTAGTCCTGAAATCACAGGGAAGGAATTGTTATTAAGATACTGCCAAAAGCCTGCCATTATGGGGGATGTTGAAATCTTTCAAAACTGCTTGGTTCAGTCTAATTGTATAGCTGCAGAGACATGTCAGTTGCTATTTGTACCTTATGCTCTTTATGAACAACATTTAAAATATGATAGTGCATTTACACAATTACTTTTACAAGAGCTAGCATATAAACTTCGGACATGCACGATATCCTCTAGAGTGAACGCTCTTTCCTCTGTTTCTACACGTTTAGCTGCGTATTTATGTACAATTGAATCGACTTCACTTTTTAAGGAATATATTATGACAAACACACTGGATGAGGTGGCTTCACTTATAGGTACAACAAAAAGACATTTAAATCGGGTATTAAAGCAGTGGTCAGATGCAGGAATTATTCAGCGGAAAGAAGAAATGATTCAAATTATCAACTGGAGTAAAATTGAGGAGATTTCAGAAAATGTTCGATTTGAATAATGCGTAGAATTATATTTACATTCAAATAATAATCAGTGGCTTTTTTTCTATGGTATTGAGGTGATAAATATGTACATTAATGAGGTCAGTAAAAATGTTCACTAACAAAGTACCCAAAAAGTTAGAGTCAATAATCTAACTTTTTGGGTACAGCACCTTATTATTATGAAAAACAAGGGTTTTTTCGATAATGGATCATAAAAAACATCTCTTGTTTTTAGCGTAAAATTTGGTTTGATTACAAATATCGAATTAACCCGTAGTTCTAATAAATGCTCTTTAATACAGGGCCAACTTTTATGACTATATCAATTGACCTTTTGATAAGGTAGTTCAACTCCTTCATCGATAAATAATTGATTCTCAACATCTACATAACTCATCGTATTGCGTACCCAATAATACGATTCATCTATTATATAAAGCGGCACAGACAGCTGATGTTCAAATGAAATCATAAATTGTCTATCCTTTATGATTGTAAATCTTGTGTTAAGTTCATCTGCTAATTCATATTGACCTGTAATATCATCCTCATTAGAGAGCGATAAAATTTCTATATGTTTTGGTGCGTCTACAGAATATTGTATTCCCATTATGTAATTCATAATTTCTTGTTCATATTGAGGGAACACTTCTTGATTCGTTGCTAAAACAACAATATCCTTTGTGGATGTATGAATAAAAGCTTGCGCTGAACAACCGAACCATCCACCTGTATGACCAACCCAATCATCTTGAATGATAAAACCATAACTATAATGCTCAGCGGCTTCTGTTGATGTTAACATGGATTTCATACTCTCTTTGCTAATGTACTGACCTTGCAAAAATGCTTTTAAAAACATTGCTACCTCTGCCACTGTTGCATAAATACCACCGTCACCATATACATTATTAAATTTTTCACTTTTGTTGAAATATGGGTCATTATTTGCCTTTTTATATCGTTGCTCCTCATAATCATACATATGACCTTGTGCTTCGTATTGTTTTTTAGGCTGTGTTGTTGTACTAGTCAGATTTAATGGTCTTGCAATATATTGTTGTAAACATGTTTCATACGATGAGCCGCTGACTTTTTCAATAATTTTAGCAAGTAAAACATAATTCGTATTGCTATAAGACCAATGCTCATTCTGTGTATGTTGTGGTAGTGCCATTTCAACAAATGTTTCAACACTTATTATAAAATCTTCTGTAATATATTCTGGAATACCAGATGTGTGTGTAAGTAAGTGTGCAACTGTCACATTTGCAAAATGAGGTACGTTAAACCATTTTGTAATTTTATCTTCTAATTGTAGCTGTCCTTTCTCAATTAGCTGAAATGTCATTACCGCTGTATACATTTTACTTAATGATGCTAGATTAAATTGTGAACTTTCAGAAATAGGATGTTGCTCTGAGATATCTTGATAACCAAGATAATACTGCTGGATTTGTCCATGTTTCTCATAATAAACTGCACCATTAAACGAGATGTTTTTAAGTAAATCTCTCACTTGTTAACCTCCTAAATAAATTAGATATCTAACATATTAGGCATGAAGAAATTTTATAATTCCTTCATCGCGATCTCCCTTAATTTTTCAACAATGCGTTCTAATTCGTTTAACTCATTTGATGAAAGTTTGCTGTAAATTTTATCTGCGACCTGCTGTTCAACATAATCTTGCTTCGAAAAATACTCTAATCCATTTTCAGCTAACGTTATAAATACTTCACGGCGATTTTGTAGATTAATTTCTCGTTTGATATATTTATTCTTTTCCAACTTCGCTATTAATTGGCTAACTGCACTAGAGCTAATATTCATTTCAATCGCAATTTCACCCACCGTAATACGTTTTGCTAAATACACAATATCCAATACAACCGCTTGTTGTGTTGTAATGCCGCTATTTAGATATTGCTTATAATGTTTATATATCAAACGGTTTATCATATATTCTGCTTCATTAATACGCTTAACCTGTTCATATAAGGACAAATAATCACCTGCTAATATGTTAGATATCTAATATATTAGCAAGTGATTTGTCAAACGTCAATCTTAAATAAAAAAGTCATAAAATCAGATATGTTTACTAATTATACAGGAGGTAAAAAGTCTGTCATTCAGTGGTAAACTCAATGGTACAAAATATGTCGTCGTTGGTAAAAATCGCTGGCCGTAATCACTTGTTTTTTTGTTGAAGTAATTGTATAAGTCATTGGAGTTTGCTACAGGCAATTTTAAGAAATTTCTTGAAAAGTTAATTATAATAATCTTATTGCAATGTATATATTGCATAATGACGAATATAATGTATAATAGAATTATAAAATAGGGGAGGGGAATTAAAATGATTTGGAACTCGAAACATTTGGATGAACGTGTGAAAAACCTGCAAAACAAAATCTATAAAGAAATCTATGTGATTGTTATTATTGCCTGCATAATATCCATCCTATATAAATTTACGACAATGGAAATGTCCTTACAAAATGTAACAACAGAATGGCTCATTATTTTAATCACATCTATTTATTATTTTATAAGATCGGCTTTTCTTGGCATTTTTACTGATGAAGTGGAGCTACATGATAGTAAGCATAAAGTTAAATTAAGTACTAAATATATTATACTTGGTGTTGCGATGGGTATGTTTTTTGCCATTATTTTAGGTATTAACAGTGCATTTAACTACGCAGATAGTACTCAAGAAGCCATCTATTTTTTCTTTCTTGTATTCTTTGTTTCATTGTTTATGTATGCACTATTTTTTGCAGGATTTTTAATGTTGATGTATGCAGCTGCTAAAAAGAAGAGTGATAAAGTCGTGCAACATATTTTAGAAGAGAAAGATAGCAAGTGGTGAAAAGTGTGAAAAACATACGTTTGAAAATGGCTCGAACAGAGCATGATCTTTCACAGGGAGAGTTGGCGGAAATAGTAGGTGTTACTCGCCAAACAATTGGTTTAATTGAATTAGGTAAATATAATCCGACTTTAAATTTATGTATTGCCATATGTAAAACATTAAATAAAACCCTAGATGAATTATTCTGGGAAGAGTAAGCGTTGTGGTGTACATTATCAAACAAACCAGGGACTCATAAGGAGCCCTGGTTTTTCATTTTTCTTGATAGGATATAGTAAGTACTGGATTAATCGCTTAGCATTGCTTTTAAAGTTCGTTTTTGCCAGCCTAGCTTGAAGTATGCATACTGTAGCACAAAATGTACGCAGAAGGTTACAGGGTAGGCTAACCAGACACCATTTAACTCGAGTGAAGTGTGGTGTGATAGTATAAACGCTAATGGCACCTCAACAACCCAAATGGCAATAACTAAGAAGATGGTTGGCCATAAAACTACTCCTGTAGCCCTCATCGTAGCTGAAACTGTTTGTGTATGTCCAAAAATTAAATAGCTCCAAAATGTGATATATAAATAATCCTTAGCAATTAGCACAGTATTATGTGAATCTATAAATAAAGATAGGATAGGCTCCGCAAATAAATACATGATTAAAATAATGGCGCCTCCTAAAATATAGTTAATACGCACACCTAAGAGACGAATTTTTTTGATCATTTCCGTAGAGTTTGCACCTAGAGCTTGGGCAACAAATACTGAGGTTGCAATCGCTATACTCATCGCTGGTACTTGTGCATAGCTGGCTACCTGATTAACCACACCATAGGCAGCAGTAGCATCTGAGCCATAGACATTTACAAAGCCAATAACTGCAATTTCCGCTACAGAAATTGCCACCATACTAATACTTGATGGAATCGCTAGTTTTAATAAGGAAACTAAGATGTCTTTCTTTAATTTGAAATGCTTTAAAATTGATTTGTCTAAACGCAGTAAATGCTTTGTTTTGTGCAGGTATCCTAGTAATAATAGCATCGTTACAAGATTGGATAAAACAGAAGCATAGGCAGCACCATTTAAGCCAAACTTAGGCAGTCCTAACCAACCAAATACTAACGGAGGAAGGAATGCGATATTTAAAACTACACTGATGACTAAAAATAAAAAGGGTGTTTTTGAATCGCCAACACCGCGCATAAAGGTTGTATACACAAAATACCAAAACATAATTGGAAGTGTGAAAAATAATATTTGGGCATAGCTAATACTCGGCTCTAATATGTTGGCGGGTGTTTGCATAAAGCGTAAAATCCATTCAATGAAAAAGCCTCCGAAAATAGCAACAGCAATTGATAATATTGTCGTAAAGGCGAGGGTTACCCCGACAACCTCCTTCATTTTCTCATGATTGCCAGCTCCATAAGTTTGCCCAACCAAAATAGAGCTACCTGAGCCAATGCCAATCGCAAATGCCATTAAAAAGAAGAAAAATGGAAAAAATGCAGAAATTGCTGCTAGTGCATCGACACCTAAATTGCGTCCAACAATAAACATTCCAAATACCTGTCCTAATGATTGCAAGACATTCGCTAGCATAACAGGAATTAAAAAGTTGAAGAAAGATTTTTGTAGTTTTTTATCATCTTGTAGTAGCTGTTCGTTCATTATGTTATCTCCTTAAGTCATGACATTAATAGCCCATATCCTTTAAAATACGTGATAGTGTGCGTAAACGTTCTCCAATAAGTTCACCATTATCACTCAATGCTTGTTGAAAGAGCTGAATATCCTCATTAATTTGTTCATTTTCTGTGCATACTTCCACTGTCATGGCATCACCTTGTAAGCCAACACGTTTAAGTACTGGGTTGCTTTCATCATATAAATTTTCATAGCGATAAGCATCCTTAAAATAAAGCTGGGCTTCACACACTAAAATAGCTAGGTCAAGTACACGATGAAGAGGAAGTTCCTCCGATTGGCGAGACCATTTACCACCAGTATGACGCCACACCTTGGCAGAAATATCAACCTTCCCTCGATCGTTCCATTGAGCTAAGCCAAGTGATAGGCCCTGTGCATCAGTATGATAGGCAGTACGTCCATCAATATTGGCGTAGTTTTCAGCCACAATTACTGGTTTATGTTTTAAATGCGTAGGTATTTTCATTTGTTAAAACTCCTTATTCATTTATATTTAGTAATTTAGTAAATTACTGCGTTAGTAAATATAGCATTGGATAAATGATAAGTCAATTATTTATGGCTTTAAATCAATTTAAAGTAAAGAAATGTAGAAAAGTTTTAGATTTGCTTGGAGCGGTTTCAGTAGGGAAGGTATATCATAGTATTGAAAATAGAAATAAAAAAAGACAACTACCTATTGCCGGTAAATGTCTAAAAGGATTTAAAAATTTCTTATGGTAAAATCCACCACGCTAACTTTAATTCTGAAAAATAAATTGTATCGATTATGAACAGAAGGTAAAGAAAAACTTCTTTACATAGTGTTGAAAAACTAAATGGTCAAGGGACTCTTTTTGAAAATTTAGTCAAAATGAAGGTATTTCCGTTCCAGGCTACTCGCTTTGTTGCTGTCACTTCGCTTTCGCACAGTTAAAACATTTGTTGCTGACGCTTCGCTTTCGCACAGAGCAAAGCTTCCTGCGCTGGAATAACGAAGGCTAGGTGCGTCACGTCCTGTGACAACGCCTTCGTGACCAACAGCGTATTGGCCTCAGTTTCTCGTCTGTCTCGCTATTCCCACGGGAGTCGAGTAGCCTTACACTCCAATCAGCAATAGTGTGGAACTTTAACTATTTTCTTCCCTCAAAAGTAAAGTAAAAGCATATTACTCACCATGGATAGAAAAGTAGTACAATTCTAAAGCTATCAACCTACATTTTGTGCATATAACTACTTTATAAATTAAACTAGGTCGTAAATTAATATTATTTTAATTTTACAGGTGATGAAAGAAGAAGTACATACAAAAAGGTGTATAATACAACCTTTTAAACCCAAATATGGTAATATCAAAGTGAAAGTATTGTAAAATAAGCATATTATCAAATTACTTAAGGAGAAGTTAATGAAACGGAAAAAACTTATAGGTTTAGTAGTATCACTAACAGTAGTAGTTTTCTTAATAGGTGTTGCCTTAAAAGATGAAGTTTTCAAAGAAGAGCTAAAACCCTCAATGATAGAATTAGCGAATGGCTCAAAAAAAATTGTCTATGATACAAAATTAATGAATTTCGATAAAACATTAACAACATTTGGAAAATACAAGGGAAAAGTTTTAATTGTTAATTTTTGGGCATCTTGGTGTGGTCCTTGTCAGGATGAAGTACCAGATTTAAAAGCATTTTATAACCAAAAAGGAGATAATGTGGAGTTGTTAGCCATTAATGCAACTGCTAACGATAGTTATAATAATGTATTGAAATTTTTAGAGAATTACAAACTGAATTTTCCCATCTTTCTTGATGGAGATGGCACACTCCAAAAATCATTTGAAGTCATCAATTATCCGACAACTTTTATCTTTGATGCGGAAGGCGCTTTAAAATACACAATCAAAGGTCAAATCAATCAACAGGAATTGAAAAAAATTATTTCAGAAATTTAACTTAAACATACATAAGAGTTTGAAGAGTAATCTAACCATGTAATTAGACAAATACCAAAAAGAGCCTGGAACTTTATCTATAATTAAATTATTAACAGAAAAATTCAAAAAGTGGAACTTTATTTACATTCGCTCGTAGAATAAATAAGTGTATTCAAGAAGGGGGAGATTTATGAAGACTAAAAATTTAATGATTATGCTGATCACACTTATAGTAGAGGTAATCATTACATATTATATTGCCTCATTTTTCTCCGTTCGATTAATTGAGGTTATGTTTTTTACAGGTATCTTTTTTGCTGGTGGCATCTACTACTTTTCAAGCGGTGGAGGAGCCATGTCTAGACTTTTTAACGCTCAGGTAAGTGGTCAAACAGGTTTAATTCAGCAAAGCGAGCGCTTTACTGTTAAAGTTGGTCCAGTGTTCTGGGCTTCAGCTGTATTTTTTTTAGTAGGTTTAGTATTTTTTATCTTATTAATTATGGGGGTTATACCACCTCAAGATATGTAAAAACCACTTTATGGAGGATATAAATGATTAACAAAAAACATTTAAATGGAGTCATTTGGCTTTTGTTCATTATTTTATTAGGAATTTCCTTTATGATAAACGTAACTCATTATTTTAATACAAAGGAAATAGATACGGCTAGCTCTCTATGTTATGAAAAGGGTGGTAATGTCATATTGAAAATTTATAATAATTTAACAAGTGAATATTATTTTTCTTGTGAAAAAAAATAATCTAACAGAAACAATGTAAATAACTATACGATGGGCTTAAAACCTGTTTAGAATTTGTTCAGAACAATTTGATACACTAGCCATGTAATCATAAACAAACACACAACACACAAAAAACCTGGCTTTCGCAAAAAAGCTAGGTATTTTTGTGTTTAAGTTCTTACATTGCTAAAAGATTAGTCGGGGGACATAGTATGAGACAAGAGGAAATGATAAAGACTGTAAAAAAGTACAGTTATCTGCATTGGCTCCATACTATTATTAAATAGTGTTGACATGGGGGCCAATTCTGCAAATAACGATTTAAATACAGCAATGGGTGGTTAGATGGATACAGAGAGTTTCCTTGTTATACAAAACGGCTATATTTTTTCTTATCCCCTAGTTGGAGGAATTTTCTTATTGGTGGGTCTTTTATTTTTTTGTATATTCCTTTATAAATTTTTATTAAAAGACATCGACTTAGATAAATTGTAAAAGGTGCAGGTCAATAGATCATAAAGTCTAAAGACAGTACCTCTCCATTCGTTGTTAATGAAAATATTTGTCTACACGCTGAAGAATTTCGTCAGCAGAAAGGCCATTCGCATCAATGACTGGCCCTGCAAGTACTGGATCACTAATGCCCATAACATCCTTGTCTTGACCTGTGATGACGCAAGCATCACATCGTTTAGCGTCCTCTTCATTTCGTAGTTGAATAACTTCATATCCTTTTGCCTTTAAAGCTTGCTCCACATTCGATAATGATTGTTCTACACCAATTATTCTAGACATTATTCTTCCACCTCCTATATGTAATGTGCCATATAGGATTGCTAATTATTCACTGATTTATTGAAAAATCTTAAAATTTTATGAATAAAGGCTTAAGTCTTATCCATAATGATAAAACTTAAGCCTATTTTTTATTTAATAGTTGGAAATGTTGATGTGATTAATAAAGGAAGCTAGCGCCAACGATTATTAAAAGAATGAATAGTACAACAATTAGAACGAATGTAGAGCCATAACCAGAGCCAGTATTGCCTCCACAGCAGGCATTGTTCCAACTACCTACGTTTCCTGAATATCCCATGGGAAATACCTCCTTTCTATCATCTATAATATGCCTTGTTGTAGAAAGGAGGCGTGTTATTTATCCAATTAAAAAATCTGAAAGCGTAAGTATTTTAAAGAATAGCTAATATCTGTTGAATAGTCAGACAAAGATTTAAAATTTTGCATTACACTACTATTATGTTGAAATTATAGTTGTAGGTAGTGAAGTGCCTTATAAAAAATAAAAAAACAGCTATTTCTACACAATTAAATATTCAATAATTGTTTTTTCTTTGCTTCAAATTCCTCTTTAGTCAATATACCTGCATCCATTAGCTTTTTCATCTTTAAAATTTCATCTGCGGCACTTTGTGAAGTGATAGAAGGAAATGAACTCTCATGTCGTTTCATTTCAATTAACTTTATTAATTCTTTTGCCTTTTTTAGCTCTCTTTTAAAAAAGGTTATAGAGTTTTCATCTTTGATAGCTGCCGATGTACCGCCTTTGGTTTCATTCGAACCCGAATAGGCAAATTGGATATATCCTGTAGTTAAACCAGGTTCTTTAAATTGAATAGCAGAGATGGATGTAATGGGAATGGATTTTTCTCCCTTTGAGCCCCCTTTATTGATAAAATTTGAGAACCCTTTTGGTTGAATTTTTACTGTATAATCATCCACTTTTACTATAAACTTCCCATTTGATGTAAATTCAAAAGCTTGAGTCATTTTTCCCCTCCTTTTTATAAAAGTTTAAATGCATTATTATAAATATGCTTAAATTTATGTGGAAATTTCCCATTATGAATGGATTTTTAATAGATGCTGTTTGTCGGTGAGCTTGGAATAATAAGCAGTGTCTTCATATATCTACGAAGTGTGAAAATGATTAAATAGGGACTTATCTTATTTAGTTTTATAGAGCTAAAAAAATATTTCAATTTAAAAGTATCTCTATGCATGATAGGATAATATTGCTAAGGAGGTGCAATTGGCCTAAGGAAATTGTGCTATAAATACAAAGTGCAAGGACTTTTTGACATTTATGTAAATGAATAAAAAGAAAATTATCCTCATAGTTAGTTTATTTGTGTTAATACTTACAGGCTCACGAATTTTATGGCTGGATTTATTAAATAATACAAATCAACCCTATGCTGTAAAAGGACAAATAGACTTACGAGAATGGGATTTTAATGACAATCATTCCATTACATTGGATGGGGAATGGGAGTTCTACCCTTATACGTGGTTAATTAACGAAAAACAGCCAATTAAAGGAGCTCGAAATAATCTATCATACATACATGTTCCAAGTGGATGGGATTCGTCCTTACAGAAAGGGGAAGTAACTCCATATGGTTATGGTTCTTATCGCTTAAAAATCCTTGTAAATCCGTCTGATAATAGTACCTACAGTATTAGGGTGCCAAGTGTACGGAGCTCTTCTGAAATATATGTGAATGGCAGACAACTATCGAAATCAGGTGAAATTGGAAAAAATGCTGATACAACCATTGCTAAAAACATACCCTATTCCGCTTCTTTTGAAGTAAATGGTCGTAGTGAAATTGAAATGATTGTGCAAGTTGCTAATTATAAGGATTCTCGTAATGGAGGGATTATCCGTTCCATTAAATTGGGCAAAGAAGAAGTAATTAATCGAGAGACGCAATTGTCTGTAACGATGCAGCAAATGGTGGCTTTCGTTCTCCTTATACATGCTATTTATTCAATTATTTTATATTTTGTAGGAAACAGAGATAAAAGATTACTTTACTTTTCTATGTTAACGTTTGCCACTACATTTTTTTATCTTTTAGGAAGTGATGATAAATTATTGTCCTACTGGTTTCCAATTAATTACGATTGGGGCTTTAAATTAGTTCATCTTTCTATGCTTGGCATTGGCTATTCACTACTTCACTCTATAAAACAGTGGTTGCCAAAGACATTACTTAAACTAATTCCTTGGTTTAATACTTTATGTGGTATTGCTGCATTGCTGGCAATACTATTGTCTGCTCATTATGTAACAATCATACAGCCTGTTTATGCTACTCTTTTAGGAATCCCAATGACTTTAACGATAGTAACAATGATTGTAAAATCAATCAAAGAGATAAGAAGTAATATTTTATTACTATTGGCAATAATAGCTTTTGTGAATAATATTGCTTGGTACGGTATCTTTCTTTTAACTGGAATAAAAACAATATTTTATCCATTTGACCTTATTATCACAATGACTTGTTTGGCAATACTATGGTTTAAAGATTATGCTAAGGTGTATGCAGATACAAAGGCACTTGCTATTAAGCTTCAAGAAGCCGACAGATTGAAGGATGAATTTCTTGCTAATACGTCCCATGAACTACGAAATCCTCTACATGGGATTTTAAACATGTCGAAGGCTGTTTTAGAAAGAGAAGAAACCGTTATAAGTGATAAAAGCGTCAAGGATTTAGAAATCGTTCTTTCGGTAGGACAACGAATGTCTCTTATGTTAAATGATTTACTCGATGTAATGAGCTTAAAAGAAAATACGACAAAGCTGCAACTACGATCATTCTCCATTCATACGATTGTTTCTGGCGTATTAGATATGCTCTATTTTATGAGGGAAGGTAAGCAAGTAGAGTTAATAAATCAAATACCTGAAGATTTTCCAAAGGTAATGGCTGATGAAAATAGAGTCATTCAAATTGTTTTTAACCTACTGCATAATGCAGTGAAATATACAAATGAAGGTCATGTTACAATAGCTGGTCATGTGAAAAATAATATGGTGGAAATTATGATTTCAGATACTGGTATTGGTATTGATAATGACACAATTCAGCGAATATTTGAGCCTTATGAGCAGGGAACTCTTAGTAAGGCCATAATGGAAGGTGGATTTGGATTAGGGCTTAGCATAAGTAAACGCTTAGTTGAGCTACATGGAGGCACATTACAAGCACATTCAATATTAGGAAAGGGTTCAGAATTTACGTTTACTTTACCTATTGCTATCTTATCTGAACAAAATGTTACTGAAGATGAGAATTCACTATTGCGAATGGATGAGGATTTTGACGCTATGTCGTCTTCCAATCATTTTGATCGTTCTCCAACAACCCAATCCATCATGCAAACAAATCGACCAAAGGTGCTAGTTGTGGATGATGATCCAGTAAATTTAAGAGTGATTGAAACAATTCTGACTACAGAAAAATATGATTTAAAAACAGTCACTAGTGGCAGTAAAGCGCTGGAGGCGTTGGTGTCTCAAAAATTTGATTTAGTTATTTCAGATGTAATGATGCCAAATATGTCTGGCTATGAATTAGTTCGTACTATACGTAAACAGCAGTCAATTACAGAACTTCCAGTGTTACTTCTTACAGCTAGAGGTCAAGCACAGGATATTGAGAATGGCTTTTTATCTGGTGCGAATGATTATGTAATGAAACCAGTCGATCCTTTAGAATTAAGATCTAGGGTCAAAGCACTCACTGATGTTAAACAATCTGTCCAAGAGCGTCTTCGAATGGAAGCGGCTTGGCTACAGGCACAAATACATCCTCATTTTTTATTTAATACATTAAATGCAATTATGACCTTACATGAAATTGATACGGAGCGTACTAACAAGCTACTTGAGGCACTTAGTGATTTTTTACGAGAATCTTTTAAATTCCAAAATATTGATGAACTCGTCCCAATAGAAAATGAATTAAAGCTGGTTCAATCCTATCTCTATATTCAGCAGGAGCGATATGGAAGTCGAATTAGTGCTACATGGGAGCTAGAAGTTTCATCTGATGTAATGATTCCATCTTTAACCATCCAGCCATTAATTGAAAATGCCATTGAACATGGCATTTTGAAACAAGTAAATGGTGGAACTATTCATATTCAAATTTTCGATTATGATACTTTTATAGAGATAACAGTATCTGATAATGGTATTGGAATGGATGAAGAAACAAAAAAACAATTGCTAGTCAGAAGGCTAAAAACCTCTTCTGGGGTGGGTCTTCTGAATACGGATTTACGATTAAAGCAGCATTACGGAGCAGGGCTTCAAATTAACAGTCAACCAAATCAGGGGACATCCATATCATTTAAAGTTCTTAAAAAGCAAGTTGATGGATAGCTAAGCTGAAATGGTGAATAGAATTAGAAAAGTGATGGATAGAACCATGAAAGTAGCGGATAGAACCTACCTGTTATCAACTTGATTCATCAGTTTGATTGAGAGCATTTCTTTCAAGTGTCTCTTTTGTTTCAGCATTGACAGTTTTTTCTTTTGCTTCAGCTTGTTCACTAGCCGGAGCTTCATCATGAGAAGAACATGCTGATAGAAGAAGTGCCGACATTGCTCCAATATACAGTAATTTCTTCATTTACATTACCTCCGTTTGTTCATTGGTTACGTTTTAGAGTGCACCAATATTACTTAGAATATAACGGAGTTACAATAAAATTTGGGTTTTTAATAAAATTATTCTGTTAATAGGAAAGTTGAAAATACCAGGCTCTAGCACCTGGTATTTTTTTTATTTACTTATTACAATCGATAATTTGTAGTTGGCATGTTTATTTAAATCGACTAAAAATTGGTCTAAAACTTCGTTTGATGAAAATCTGCATTCTAGAAGATAGCAACCATCTCCACTAATTTTAAAATTATTAACAATGAATGGTTGTTGTGTATCCAGAAATGCCAGAAATGGTTCATGGTATGGACTTTTAGTATAAATATTCATAAATGCATGGACAGGACGTCCTAATTTCACTTGATTTACATGGATTGTATACCCTTCAATGACACCACTATCTTCTAATTTTGCAACCCTCGATGATGTAGCTTGGCCAGTTAAATGAACCTTCTCCCCTAATTCTTTCATTGTCATACGGCTGTTCTTGTAAAGCTCATCTATGATCCGTAAATCAGTACTATCCAACATGAAATAACTCCTTTCATTAATCAAGTAAAATCATGAAAAGACTTGATTTTATCTATGTAATTGTTATTTGGACATAGTATAAACTAATTGTAATTTAAAGAAAAGGAGTTATGAATATGAACATTCAACAAATTCGCAATGCTACTGTTGTCATTGAATATGCAGGAAAAAGTTTTTTAATCGACCCACTTCTAGCAAACAAAGGGATTTATCCACCGTACCCAAATTCTCTACGACAGGACCAAAATAACCCATTGGTTGCTCTACCAACATCCATTGACCAACTTATAAACGTGGATGCGGTGATTGTTACTCATTTACATATTGATCACTTCGATGAGGTTGCAAAAGAAGTATTACCAAAAGCTATCAAAATGTTTGTTCAAAATGAAGAAGATGCTTTAGAGGTTAAGAACGCTGGATTTACCAATGTAGAGATATTACAAGAGGATACTGTTTTTGAGGGTATTCAATTAATGAAAACAGTAGGTCAGCATGGACGCGGTAAAATTTTAGAAATTACTGGTCAAGTGTGCGGTGTTATTTTTCACCACCCAAGTGAAAAGAAACTATACATTGCAGGAGATACTGTTTGGTATGGCGGAGTCCAACATGTACTAGAAAAAAATAAACCAGATATTATTATTGTGAATGGAGGAGACAATCAATTTTTACAGGGAGGCTCTCTAATTATGGGGAAGGATGATATTTACGAAGTTTATCTCGCTGCACCAAATGCTAAGATTATCGTAAGCCATATGGAAGCTATTAACCATTGGGCATTATCTAGAAAAGAATTACGAAGCTTTTTAAATGAAAAAGAAATCACTGATTATGTGCTTGTTCCAGAAGATGGTGAAAATTATAAGTTTTAAAGAAATTAGATGCAAATCTTTTTTAAATAAATAATTGTATTCAATATAATAATGATGCAAAATCCTGTAAAATTGAAACGGGGGGTGTCTAAGTGAAACATACAATTTATACAAGTGATAAAGGTAGATTGGTCATTTTGAAGCATTATGAGCAATATTTAAAGTCTTTTGATTTTGCAATAGAACGTGTTATGGTGGAAACAACCTTTGGCAAAACACATGTATTAATGGCAGGACCAAAAGAAGGGAAGCCCTTGTTAATTTTTCAAGGTGGTAATTGTATAAATCCTATGACATTAGCTTGGTTTAAGCCACTCGTAAAAAAATACAGAATATATGCACCAGATACAATTGGACACCCTGGTTATAGTACTCAAACTAGGATTTCTGCAAAAGATCAAAGCTTTGCCCAATGGATTGCCCAATTAATGGATTTTTTTCATATTCAGAAATGTGCTGTTTTAGGTCCATCCTTTGGAGCTGGTATCATTTTAAGGTTAGCGGCCTATTTGCCAGAGAGGATTGATTGTGCTGTGCTTGTTTCACCAGCAGGAATTAAGCTAGGCTCAAAAATCGAAATGCTACAAAAGATATTCATGCCTTTACTGCAATTTAAAAAAACGTCTTCTATCAAGTATCTTAAACAAATAACGGATTGCATGTCTGCTGGTAATATGAAAGAGAGCGATCATGAGATTATTGGAGATATTTTTCGGTTTGTAAAATTAGAACAGGGGATGCCTAAATTAACAACTAGAGACGAATTAGCGAATTTCTCTGCACCTACTTTAATCATTGCTGGTGAAGAGGACATCTTTTTTCCAGAAAATAAGGTGAAAAAAAGAGCTGAACAAATCGTTCCCAATTTAACAGCTTTCTATTCATTGAATATGGGGCACTTTCCATTTGAGAATCAATTACAAACAATTAACCATACCATACAGAATTTTTTTGAAAAATATTATTAAAGGGTACTTCAAGAGGTATCTTTTTTGGGAATTCAACGGTTTACTACTTCTAAAAAATTTATCTGTATCTGGAAATAAAATAAAAGCAATGTTCTAAGGGTGATCATTATTGCAACAGCTCTTTCATGAGATGATAAAGCAGGACATTAGGCCGTATCTTTCCAAACATGGCTTTTCAAAGAAGGGTTCGAATTTTTATAAGATGACAGGCAGCCTGATCTATTTGTTCAATTTTCAAAAATCCTCTGGCAATTCAGCGGATAATGTAATGTTTTACGTGAACTGTGGGATTTATGCAGAAGAGTTGGCTAGGATACAATCAAGAGAGATTTTGACAAAACCCAAAGAGGTAGACTGTCACTTTAGAGCAAGAATAGGGGAAATAGCCGAGTCTGTTCCAGATCGATTTTCAATCACTCCTACCACAGATATGGATGATATGAGAAAAACGCTGCAAAATGGATTAGAAAAGGTTATCGAGTTCAATAATACTATGATTAGTGCCAGATCCCTTGTTGATTATTACATATCAGGCCCATTTTTACATCTTAGTGAAGAAAGTTTACATTTGTTGCTACAATCTAATGATGTAGGGGCAGCTAAACTTTTTTTTAAGGCTTTACAGAAAAAGTACGGAACTGAAAAAAGATGGTCCATTTTCGAATACAAATACAAGGTAATCTTTAATAAATATGGAGTGGAATTTGATAATCTATAAGTAATTTAACTCAGCGCACAAATTCCTGACAGAACAGCATAAGCCGTAAGTCACAATCAATCACGCGCAGCGATTGTTGCAAACTTACGGCTTTGCCTGTATTACAATGCAAAAGATAAGATAAAGAGGGACTTATTAAATAATCTATTGCCAGGCTAAACTAAGCATGTAAGAGTGGATAAACGATTGTCAGCTTTTGTATCAATGCCATTGAGCCAATCATCCATTAAAGCTAGATGTTTTGCTAACACAGCATCTGAGTATAAACTCCACAATTCTTTTGTAAATCTTAATTGTGTTTCTTGTATTTCAAATTCAACTTGCTTTACATTATGCTTCCCATTGTGCTCCTCCATTGTAACAGAGCTAGAGTAAATATAAATATCAATATTTTCCTCACAGTTAATCGTGCTTTGAGTAAATAGTTTTTCAGTTTGTTTTTCTGAGCTAGAAGAAGAGGCGGAATTTGCTAATGCTTTTAAGCTTTCTACGATTTTTCCTTTATCAACTGCCGAAATGCCATTATATAAATTGGCGATTTGGTCAATTACTTCATTCCAATCGGAAGTCCTACGTTTAAAGGATTTTAGACTGCTATTTAATAAATGGATAAGTGGGTTTTGTAAAATTTTTGACACATATTTTTCATAAGCAGGAACATTATTTTTATCGTTTGGTAATGCTGGATTAAAATTAGAAACAATTCTAGCAATATCAAGAATAGTTGTTAATCCAGTTGTTGGAGCTACTTTAGCAGCTTCTTTTACTGCAGAACTATAGCGTCCAAAGTTTTGAAGTGCTTGCTGAACTTGATTGTCAGCGATTCTAGCCTCCGACAGCTGACTCCCAACAAAGATTCCTTGACTGACAACTGTTTGATCTGATGGTGCAAGTTTAATAGCAACAGGCTCTAAATTTTGATGCAGAGAAATATCATTTAGTGCTAACCAGCTTTCCATTTTTAAGTCAAGATTTGTCATAGAAAAAAACCACCTCTAGTTAAATTTGTATTGGTTTGTAAACCAATAGTAGATATATACTTCAAATTTATAGCAATTAAAACCATTAATTTCAAAAATTCTGTGAACAAGTGAACAGGCTGGAAGAAATAAAGAAGTAAATAAAAACAGAAGGAGAATTGTCCATGTTGCATATTAAAAGAATATATAAAGAGGATTATCCCAATGGTAAGAAAATTATTTATCAATATCATTCTGATAAATTCTATGATGTTTCCTATCAGGTGCAAGAGAATGGTTGGACAATAGATTTTACATTAAAGCAATTTGACACTCCATTTCATAAGTATTTAGAAGGAGAAATTTTTGAAGATTATTTAGAAGAAATTGAATGTTATATTGCCGAAATAGACGAGGAAGAGGTGGGGATTGTTAGCTGTAGCCATGAGAAGTGGAATAATGTTCTAAGGATCAATGATATTCATGTATATTCGCAATATCAACATAATGGAATAGGGAGTCAACTTATGGCATTGATAAAAACAAGAGCTGAAGAACTAGGTGCCAGGGCAATTGTATTGGAAACACAAACCTCCAATTATCCTGCAATCCAATTTTATAAACACCACGGATTTCAGCTAATTGGCTGTGATCTATTAAGCTATTCCAATACAGATATGGAAAATAGAGAAGTCAGAATTGAATTGGGTCTTGTACTAGAGGCTTGAAAATAGGGTAAATGGTATTGAATCCTTAATGAAGAAGTTGATGGATTAGCTTGGCATTCATACAGATAATCAAATTCAAAGAAATCAAATGGAAGGAACAAATCCTTTCGCAACCGTGAAAAATCAGTAGGGGATAAGATAGCCCCTACTGATTGAGAAGTTTTGTTTACAGACATTTTTTTATATCTAGTATTGCTTGTAAATGCATGCCTTCATGGAAAATTGTTCGAATTAGTACTTGTTCAATTGTATTCATCCTCATATCGATAGCTGGAAACTCTATCTCTAATTTGTCTCCATACTTTGCTTTTATGTTACCTGGCTGAGATTTTAAAAGCCCTTTTAACTCTTCAAACGATGGTGTCTCCTCCGTAAAATTAGCAGGAGAGGTACCAAAGCCAAACCAGGCTTGAAAAGGTAGTAGATCCTTACTTTTTTCGTTTGTTATTGCCTCAAGCCATAAATATTGGTCTAGATAAAGATGGCCCATGTTCCAACGAATATTATTATGAAATCCTTGTGGTACAACCTCTGCATGTTCCTTTGTGATAAAATCTAGGACTTGTAAAACTTCATTGCGATAATGCTCTAACTGCTGAAATAGAACTTGATGACGATGTTTCATATGTTTTCCCCTTTTCTTTTTATAATTTGCTAAAAAAGTTAAAATTCCTTCAATATTAATGATAAAATCTATAAAAAATGAGGGAGAACACCTTAAAAGTATGTTCTCCCTCATAGAAATTGATCTATCTACTTTGAGTCTGCAGAGCTAATTTAACACCTAAACCTATATAGACGAAACCGACTGCCTTTTCAATCCAACGTGACCCATTGTTAGTGGTTTTGGTAAAGATTTTTTCACCTATGAAGCTTGTCACAATAGCTAATAAAATAGTATACAAGGCGCTCATTACTACAAACGTAATCCCTAAAATTAGAAGCTGAACAGTAACGGATTGTCCATTGTGCTGTACAAACTGAGGTAAAAAGGCTAAGAAAAATAGTGCCGTTTTAGGGTTTAATATTTCTGCTAAAAAACCTTGGCGGAACGAAGTACTTGCTGGACTCTGTTCAACAGTTGGTTGTTCTATTTTTTGAGGTTTTGTTAGGAGCATTTGAATACCTAAATAAACAAGGTAAGCTACACCAATATACTTCACTACTTCAAAAGCAGTAGCAGATTTCATTAAAATAGCTGAAAGACCCAATACAGCGGCTAATGTATGGACTAAATCGCCCAAGCCAATACCTAATGCTGTGAAAACACCGTTCTTTTTACCACTTTTCAGTGTTTGTGTAATGGTTATTATCACAGCAGGGCCAGGAATTAAAAATAACAGAAGTACTATTGCGATAAACGATAACATGTTTGACCATCCTATTCTAATAAAGTGAATCGTTTATGAGGGTTTTCTTAATTCCTCAATGATTATGTGTAATTAAATTAATATTCAACCATAAGATTGGGTTAATAAGTGCAAAAATTATTATATTCTATCTAATCTATTATTGTCGATAATGAAATACTAAAAAAATAGTTATAGAATAGTTTGAAAAATACGAAATCATGACTTGGCGATAAAAAGATAGCAATTTTTATTGTTGTGTACAAAACACTTAAAATAAATAAGGGAGGCTTGTTATGCCTATTATTACAATTAAACTAGCAAAAGGAAGAACAAGAGAACAAAAACAACAGTTTGTTGAAATGGTGACCCAAGAGGCAGTGAACACGATCAATTATGCCTCGGCATAATTGCGTCCGGAATCGTCTTTGTGCTTACACAAAGAACTCCTTTTCGATTCCGTGACATCCGCCGGAGGCTTTAACTTCTTTCAGCGGGTGTTAGGACACCCTCTGAAAAGTAGCTTAAATTCGCATTCATCTCACTACCTATAAAGGGTGGTAGACTATTGTTGAAAGAAGTTAAATGTTAAAAAAGAATGGGTAACAGTTATATTTGAGGAATATGAGCGTGACAATTGGGCTACTAGCGGACAGTTGCATTCTATTAAATTAGGAGATAGTTTTGGTTAATCATCGGGTACAAAAATTAAGTTTATTAAAAATCACATTTTCGGAATGTGATTTTTTATCTTTAAATTTTAAAATAGTACCAACTATTAATAATTAGTGATAGAATTAGATAATAATTTAGTTGGAGGTGTTAATATGCTGGACATTCAGCAAATACAAGCAGCTATTAAACATCGCTATCCCTTTCTTTTAGTGGATCGTGTTTTGGAGTTAGAAGAAGGTAAGAGAGCAGTAGCGATTAAGAATGTTACGATAAATGAAGAATTTTTTAATGGGCATTTTCCTAATTATCCTGTAATGCCAGGAGTCCTAATTGTGGAAGCATTAGCACAAGTTAGTGCCATTATTATGCTTACAAAGGAAGGAAATGAAGGGAGACTCGGGTTACTTGCTGGTATTGATCAATGTCGTTTTAAGAAACAAGTAAAACCGGGTGACCAGCTTCGTCTTGAGGTAGAAATTACACGCTTAAAAGGGGCTATTGGAAAAGGGCGTGGAATAGCTACTGTTGATGGAGAGTTAGTGTGTGAAACAGAGCTTATTTTTGCCTTTGGTAGCTAATGAAAAAAACAAAATGCATTTGAAACCGCTTCGTCTATTTAGAGAAGTGGTTTTTTGCTGCGTAAATTCTTTAGAATTTCTTAAATCTCAGGCTTTACATGGCAGCTTGATTACCGGAATGGTATTATGATTGTTACATTAAAAGCAATGTTCGCAACTTTAAGGGGGAGATGAAAATAACAATTAATATTCTTGTCATAGATGACGAAAAGGAAATTGCCGACTTAATAGAGCTTTATTTAAAAAATGAAGGCTTTAATGTCTTTACATTTTATGATGCCAAGGAGGCACTAACTTGTATTCAGACAAAAAAATTAGATTTCGCTATTCTAGATGTGATGATGCCTGACATAGATGGCTTTGAAATTTGCAGAAGAATTAGAGAATATTATCATTTTCCAGTGATTATGCTAACAGCCAAGGATGAGGAAATTGATAAAATAACAGGTCTAACTTTAGGGGCTGATGATTATATCACGAAGCCATTTCGACCATTGGAGCTAATAGCTCGAGTGAAGGCTCAAATCAGGAGATTTACAAGGTACAACCAGCAGGAAGCTTTGCAGAATGATATGATTATTGATTTTTCTGGGCTTATATTAGATCAAAACACACGGAAATGTATGCTGCATGAAAAACAATTGTCACTTACACCTACAGAATTTTCAATCCTATGGTTTTTATGTATCAATAGGGGACGTGTCGTTTCTTCCGAGGAACTATTTCAAAAAGTCTGGGGAGAAAAATATTTTAGCAGTAATAATACGGTAATGGTCCATATCAGACATTTACGAGAAAAAATGAATGATTCTGCAGAAAACCCAAAATTTATAAAAACTGTTTGGGGAGTGGGGTACACCATTGAAAAATGATTTCGGAAAACTAAAAAGGAAAATAATGCTTCAAATACTTCTTATCCTCGTCCTTGCATTAATAAGTGGGTATTGGATTAGCTCTCTATTGATTGATGGTGTTTTACAGGCTCCATTCGCTGATGCGTTTATTCATTTTTGTGAAAATGTTCTTCAACTTGATTTTTATGCTGCTCAGAAAGCCTATTCGATTATATTTCAGCAAAATAAGCAGCTTTGGTTAACAACTGGATTAATACTTTTATTATTAATAATCTTTTATTTTGCTCTTTCACGCTTTACAAAGTATTTTCATCATATTGCTTTAGGTGTCAACAGCCTTTTAGCAGAATCTGATAAAGATATTCAACTGCCAGCTGAGCTTGAATTTATAGAAAAGAAATTAAATGTTGTGAAAAATACATTAGAAAAACGTGCAAAGGATGCACAAGAGGCTGAACAACGAAAAAACGACCTTGTGGTATATTTGGCACATGATATTAAGACACCACTGACATCGATTATGGGATACCTTAGCTTGCTGGATGAGGCAAAGGATATGCCGTTAGAGCAAAAAGAAAAATATGTAAAGGTTACATTAGATAAATCCTACAGGCTAGAACAATTGATTAATGAGTTTTTTGAAATTACGAGATTTAATTTACAATCCATTATATTAGATAAAGAAGCCATAAATTTAAATTATATGTTGATGCAATTGGCAGATGAATTTTATCCATTATTAGCACCTAAAGGGCAGCAAGCAATTGTAGATGTGAAGGAAGATATAAAGGTTTTGGCTGACGCCAATAAATTAGCTAGGGTGTTTAATAATATTTTTAAAAATGCGATAGCATATAGCGATGAGAACAGCATTATTAACATTCATGCAGAAAAACAAAATGACCAGATTCATATTTCATTTACAAACAAGGGAAAGGCCATTCCCCCTCAAAAATTAACCATGATTTTTGAAAAGTTTTATCGTTTAGACTCGTCAAGGTCTACACAAACGGGTGGAGCGGGTTTGGGACTTGCTATTGCCAATGAGATTGTACAAGCACATGGAGGAACGATATCTGCAATTAGCACAGATGAAAAAACAGTGTTTACTGTTAGCCTACCATCATTTTCTTAAGAAACCTTAAGAATTCTATAATAGATTATTAAAAAAGAGCTCCTTCTTTTATGTTTCAATAAAACTACAGTCAGTGAGGTAATTTCCTCAACCTCACTAGATTGAGAAACATACACAAAAATCTTCACTTCCTGTGAAAGTACTTGGTGAGTGAGATATCCTGTTGATCTTCTAGCTTTTTTTGACATCTTGCAATAGGTCTCTAATTGGGAAACAGGTATAAAAAGAAGGAGTTGTTTTTGTTGAAAAGAAAGGGATTCTTTAGCGTATTTCTTATAATATTACTAGTGTTTATTTATTTTGTGGTTGTCAAAGATCATCCACTTCAGCCAAACCTTGATCCATTTAAATCACCTCAGCTAGAGATGCCACAGAAAAGTGACGATATGTTCAATATAGATTTATATAGCTCTAATGCCATATTAGTGAGCTTAGAGGATCATACTATTTTATTGGATAAAAATAGTGAGGAAATCATATATCCAGCTTCTTTAACGAAGTTGATGACTGTCCTTGTCGCACTTGAAAATATACCCGATTTAAAGGAAAAGATTATTCTTAAAAACCGTGTTTTTACCAACTTATACGAAGAAAATGCTTCTATGGCAGGTTTTCTCCCTAATGAGGAAGTAACTGCAGAGGATTTGCTTTATGGTGCGATGCTGCCATCAGGAGCTGAAGCATCTATTGGCTTAGCTGAATCTATTGCTGGTTCAGAAAGTGGGTTTGTCCAGCTAATGAATGAAAAGGCTCAACAGCTTGGAATGACGAATAGTCACTTTATGAATGCTACTGGGCTACATCACCCAGACCATTATACAACGGTGAAAGATCTTTCAATTCTCTTACAGTCTGCTCTCGCAAATCCAATATTCAGGGAAGTTTATACAGCTGAAAGATATTCGATAAAATCAACGAATCGCCATCCAGAAGGAATTACTTTAACAAGCAGGCTGTTTAATTATTTAAACACCAATCAGGTAACGAAAGGTAAGATTATTGGAGGAAAAACAGGTTATACAGAGCAAGCTGGTCTCTGCCTCGCAAGTCTAGCATCCATCAATGGGGAGGAATATTTGCTCGTAACAGTTGGTGCAGAAGGTGATCCACGTTCAGAGCAGTTCAATATTACAGACGCATTAGCTGTTTATCAAAAATTATATTAAACATAAATCGAACCAGGTACTTAAGTAGTCCTGGTTTTAATTGAATTTATACAAAATATTAGTGGTATTTTGTCGAAAATAGCATACAATAGACAATCCCTCATATAATTTAAATGTCTGAACATTTGAGCGAACTATTGATCTGACTATAAATAATCTCTATTCGATTATTAAAACAGGTAGAACACGATGAGAGGATGAGGGGGTTTTGAAGCATCCCAGCACGAATATATTAGAAAATAAAGAAGAATTATTTGTACCTGAGAAAGCTTTAAATAAAGATTTTTGCGATCAATTAGTGACTAAAATTCATAAAAATATACTGAATGAGAATATTTCGAATGATGTCTATATGTCTTATTTTGTGATTTTCGACCAGAAATATGAGCTTAAAGAAATTCGATATTTATTAGATCTGTTAAAAGTACAAGCAGATGAAATTATTCGATCTAAACCCATCTATATTACATTAAGTGGTGTGATGTTATCGTTATTCGCCATTATTGCCTGTGCTATTAATGTAAAACTAATGGTTGGTATTTCTTTATTTCAAATAGTTGCCCTAACAATTTTAAGCTTTAATGTAGCTATATTATTTATTTCATTTAAAATTGAAAAAGAATACAAAAAAATTTATGCGGTTATAAAATTAATTGAATATTACTTAAGCTTTTATAAAAAATAAATTTTACAGCCGACACCAACCATTCCAAAAAATGAAGCAAAGGATAGATAATGTTTACCGCTTTATGAACTTCCTCCAAATTATAAGCTGAAAAAACATAGTTCCCCGCTTTCTTCAAAAATAATCATGTAAAGGCGCTTGATTTATACGGAACAAAATGATAAAAAATAAGCATTTATTTTAAAAAACCTCAAATAATAAGGTACGAAAAATTTTATTTGAGGAAGTGAAAATTTGAAAAAATTTTTTCAAATCGTATTACCGATTTGTCTGTTAATGATTTCCTTTGATGTCAAAGCTAGTACCTATGAAAATAAAGGAAGAAAGTATTATGAAGAAGCAGGTCAAATTGTATGGGAAATTAAAACGGATGAAAAAATTGTGGCCCTTACTTTTGATGACGGACCACATCGGAAGTACACCACTCAGATTTTAGATATTTTGGCAAAATATAATGCAAAAGCCACTTTTTTTATAGTTGGTCAAAATGCAGAAAAAAATCCTGAAGTTATTTCAAGAATGTATAATGAAGGTCATGAACTTGCCAATCATACTTTTACACATCCGTTAAGGACTAATGTTCCAAACCTGCTAAAGGAAATTAAGCAAACAGATGAAACTATACAAAAAATTACTGGTTTTACTCCTACTTTATTTAGACCTGTAGAGGGTCAATATTCAGATGCCATGATTGAAGCGATATCCAAAGAAGGCTATAAGGTGGTAATGTGGTCTTGGCATTTAGATACATTAGACTGGAAAAGTCCAGGTACGAACCGAATTGTTAATACTGTTTTAAAAGGAGTAAAGGAAGGTAATATTGTCCTGTTTCATGATGGAGGCGGTAATCGTAAGCAAACTGTAGAGGCAATGGAAAGTATTTTGGCAGAGCTAGAAAAACAGGGTTATCGATTCGTCACGGTTTCCGAGTTACTTGAAGTACAGCAGACAAAGTAATTCATAGTGGAACCTTGTTTTCATCTTAAAGATCTTTTAATATGCTTTAATTCAGAAATTAAATAATCAATTTGCTTTTGCATATTTTCAGATTGCTTTGCCTGATCATTATTGTTTTGGGAACTATCATTGTTGCTTTTTTGTAACGCCTGTAATGCAAGACCAGCGGCAATTGTTTGAATACCATCACCTAATGTCGATATGGATGTGCCAATATAGGCCAGCTTTGCAGCATAAATGTCCAAAGAGTCATTCGATGGATTCGAATTATTATCATTTCTTTGCATTGTTATGCCTCCTTTAAGCAAATTGTGTTAGATGGTCACTACTTTCATCATATGCGTACCACATCAAAAAAGGGAATCGAACCAAATTAAAATCTGTACCTCACCTCCAACTGTTTCATAGTGGAGGTGTTTTTATGTTGCATTTCTCTACTTCCAAATGTTTAGAAAAGGTATAATTACCATTAATAACATAAGGGGGATTAGAGGAGTGACTAAGCTTGAATTCATTGAATTAAATCATGAACTTTTAGAGAGTATGGGAAGCTATTGTCTTAGAAGTAAAAAGAATTCGAAGGGCTATAGACAAAAGAACAAATGGCTTCAAAACCGCTTTGACGAAGGCTTGAAGTATGTTCAGATTTTTAAAAATAATAAGCAAGTTGGCTTTATTGAATATACAGCAGCAGAATATTCTTCAAGGGTTGTCTTTGCGAATGGCTATTTAGTAATTCATTGCTTGTGGGTCAGTGAAATGGGACAAGGCTATGGAACCCAACTTATTCAAAAGTGTTTGAAAGATGCAAAGAGGCTAGCTAAAAAAGGTGTGGTGGTTGTGACAAATTCGACGACATCGTGGACGCCAAGTAAAGAAATTTTTTTAAAAAATAACTTTCAATGTATGGATAAAGCTCCATATGGTTTTGAATTACTTGTCTATTCATTTACTCAAGAATTGGAGCAACCTTATTTTCCAACTGATTGGGACGAGAGAATAAATAGATATAATCAGTTAACGATTTTGCGTTCCTTCCAATGTCCATATGTTGAAGTTGCCACAGAAAATATCGTTTCTGGGGCAATGCAATTGGATTTACCTGTGGAAGTGATTGATTTAAGTGATAGAGAGCAGATAATGACATTATCGCCAACGCCTTATGGTATTTTTTCTGTCATCTATAAGGGACAGCTAGTTACATTTCACAGACTAACTGTTCATTCTGTAGTCAAGAAATTAAAAGAGCTTAGATAATATATTTGGGTGTAATTGCTATAGTTATTAATGCTTATAAAAACACAATACAAGTTACTAAAGCTGCATAATATTGCTTTAAATCGTCATTTATTTAATATTTATTTCTATAAGCAACTGTAATTATAGATGACGATCATGATAGGGATTCTGTAACGACGCCTAATAAAATGAAGGGAGGGTAAATCCTTGGTAACCATACGCCAAAAATTAGTACCCATTTCACTAGCGTTGACAATGACAAATGGCAAAAATAATTTTAAAAAATATATTGTTGTTCATGAAACCCATAAATACGAACATTGGAGCTGATGCAGATGCACATGCACGTCTACAAATAACGGTAATAGTAGGAAAGCTAGTTGGCATTGGCAAGTGGATGATCAAGAGGCTGTTCAATCATTTTAAATTAAGGTAATAATTCATAGGGATATAAAGGATCTGGAAAAAATATAAGTTTTTCTACCGTAAATCATAATGTCGCTTTAGAACTTAAATTTGTTTACTACCACAAGTTATTTAACTTTGAATTGAGTTTGGGCAGCCTTTTTGCTAGCTATAATACCAACTCAAACAAATTGGCCCTATTTCTTAACGAAAAACACCCTTACCTCCATTCCCTACTCGATTTAGATGTTGAGAAAACTGAAAAACAGTGGATTTGGTGGTTAAATAAAAAAGGTATAAGAACGACTCAAACAACAACAGATTTCAGAAATGGTGAACTCAAAAATAAATCAGTAGTAGCAAACTTTTTTCGTTTAGTGTATGAAAATTATTTAATCTCACAGATACTCGTGAAGAATGGGAAAAAGATAGATGGGATGTTAGGGTATTAAATGAAGACTATGGAACAAAATATAACCCCTCAACTACGGCATATCTCCTTGACTTCACAAAAATTGAAAATAGTGTTTTTAGACAGTGTTTAAAAAAATATATAAAAACTAGATTACTAGGTGGAGGAAAATTAACTTGGAGTTCAGCGAGACTATATTTGGTTTTCGTCCGAAGATTCTTTAATTTTATTAGCCAGATAGAACCTGAATGGCATGATTTAAATGGTCTTACAAGAAAGCATATTGAGAACTATTTAGAGTATCTTCGACACTATTCAAAATATAATTTGAAACAAAGAAATGCTAATCCAAAACAACATATGATTGATAACATTACTCGGGTTTATACATTTTTAAGAGATACTCAAAGATTTGAATACAGCATTGCACCAGAGAAGTCAACATCCAAACTACTCTATTCTGAGGATTTTCCAAGTCTTGATAAGAAATCAGATGACGATATTGATTATATTCCTGATTACGTATTAGAGCAACTTTTCGTGAACATAAACGACCTGCATCAAGATATACAACCTGTCATATGGGTCGCTTTTAAAACTGGTTTACGTATTAGTGACGTATTAGGATTAACACAGGACTGTTTAGTTCGTTTAAATGGGAAATATTCTATTCAAACAGATATTGAAAAAACATATGTAAAAGGTCATAAAATACCGATTGATAACCAAGGGCGGGGATGTCTGACAGTAGTATGACTACATCTAACTTTTCATCCTATGTTTCTCACGCTCAAAGTCAATGGAATTCAGCAGGGGTTTCAAGCACAGGAGCAAATGAGTTGTCTGGTTCACAAATTAGGATTTACGGTGGGACATATGATACTTTGAAAGCGGCTCAACCTAAACTAGACAAAACTGATGCTGGTCTAGCTGTGTTTACTGGCGGACAAACATTAGAAGGTGAATGGAAATATGGTACTTCGTATAAAGATGGCTATAAAATTAAAGCACCTGTTAACGTTTATATTGTTCAACAAAGTGGAAAAACTACAAATGGTTACAAGAAAACTACAACTCATGAACTCGGACACGCACTTGGATGGAGAGGACATTCAAGTAATGCTAAAGATATAATGTATGGGGTTTCATCCGAAGTAACAAGTTTGACAACGAGAGATAAAAATCATTTAAAGCAAGTTTATTAATCACCTAAATAGAAAGGAGTTTTTAAGATGAGAGCAATGAAAAAAAGTTTTATGGTAGCTTTAGGCTGCTTGTTTCTTACAACAGGATGTGCCGCAGAAAAAGACCAAACTGTACAGCAATTAACTAATCAAGAGAGTGAGAAAGTATCAGAAGTAGAAAACTTAGACGACTTAATTATGATTTCTGACAATATAGTAGTTGGTGATGTTTTGTATGAAGAAGCATTTAATGATATGGGTACATACAAATATACCGTCTCTGTCAAGAATGACTTAAAGGGTAATGTAGGTACAACTTCTATCGACGTTTATGAAGAGTCTGGTGCGTTGGAGAAAGGGAAAGAGTACGTTCTATTTTTAGAGTATTGGGAGAGTGAACTTTATCCTAATCCAGTCTTCACCTCGATAGGAGAACATGCTCCTATTGAAATCAACCAAAATAAATTGATTGGCGAAGAAAAAATCGTAAGCCAGAAAACAATGGACGAGATGACTGATTACATTAAAAATTCTCCAAGCGTACAAGTTTTTTCGGAAAAGGATTACAATGTAATAGAACAAGCAAATGACTTAGATGAATTAGTTTCCTTATCTGACCATGTCCTTCGCATTGTTCCAAAAGCAGTGATTCATGAGAATAAATATGTAAAGACAGCAGAAACAGAGATTTTAGAGAACTTTAAAGGTACAATCAGTGAAGAAAAAATACCTCTAAATTTACCTGCTGATATAGTCTTAGAGAAAGAATATATTATTTTCTTAAAGGGAGACGAAAGTTATAGCCTCGCGACAAGAGAGGGAAGTTTAATTTCTAAAGACAATGAATCGCAATGGCAAGATGCTTTAAATAAATTTACTAAATAAGCTTAAATAAAAACTGACTAATAATTAGGAATTACTCAAGATAATAGTTGATGTTTGGATGTATACTGCAGATATTAATCACGTAAATCGAAAAAGAGTAGCATTTGCTACTCTTTTTTCATTTCCAAAATATCCACCATTTTTTCTGTTGAGTGGCTGCGATTTGTTCTTTTGTCTCTTGTATTTCTCTTATTGACTCTAGTAGTTTTCGATCTCGTTGTTCTAGTTTGATATTGATGTATTCTCGTTGTTCTTGCTGTTGATTTTCTACATCAGCAATATGTTTCCGCAATTCCGCAATTTCTTCTTTTTGATTAACGATGATTTGCATGGTTGTACCCATTTGCTCGAGTGCAATTTGAAGTTGCACAGTGTATTGTTTTAGTTCGTTTCCTGGTTGTTGCTGCTATTGTAGTTGCGGTTACTTCTTCAAATTCAATATTCTTTGCAACCATGCGGGATAAGCCGTCTTTGATATCCATTGATGTTAGGTTGCGGTTAAATCCTTCCGCAATGAACCGCAACACCTCAATTGTTTCGTGTGTATATCGTTTTTTTCTTCCTTCACCAATGGATGGGATGAAATCTTCAAAGCGATCTCTGTAAAATCTAGCAGTAGATTCAGCGAGGTTTAATTGTTTTGCAATTTGTGCCATGGTTAATAGTTCTTTTTCCAAATTAAAACCCCTCCCTATTTTTGGGGAATGGAATGTTATAAATTCTTTCGATAGGGACTTTGAAAATGCCTTTAATTTATTACTTAAAAAATCAAATAACGTTCCAAAACGCAAGTTTGGAAGCACATCAAAAAGCCACAAATGTTGTTACATCAACGTTCGTGGCTTTTCTTATGAACATTGTTTATGCGTTGTTTTATGCACTTTTGTTAAAAGTCAGTCATAGCAAAGGTTTTGAAGTATTTGAAGTAAAGTTGCGCCATTGTCTTTGATGAATAAAATCGTGTATAAAAATTGAAGTCTTATCGTTGTAAATCCGCATAAATCTTACGAGTCCCCTTATTGTGCTAACGGGGTGCTTTCCTTAAGGCTGTTTTCTCAAAGATTGTTGCTTCTATAAGGAAAAGGATTCAACACAACAGAAAACCAGAGTTAATCTAAAAATTAGGCACTTGTAAAGTAAACTCTGGCTTTATTTTTCAAACGACGATGGAAGTTATTAACGTGTTGTATATGGAATATTCCTTTTTTTACTCGTTGATTTTGATTAAGATTAACTGTTTCGTTCTTAAGATTTTTTTCTGCTGCAAATTTTTTATAATTGGTAGCTGTAACCGTGCATAACAAAGAAGAATGGGCTATATAATCCCCGATAACCATATCAATTTCTTCTGCTTTTACACGACCTCTACCAGCCCTCCTCGCAATAATATTGTTGATATGTATACTAAGTGGAATGTAGTAACTGCCAAACCTTTTCTCAATACAGTTGGTAATAAAGAAGAAGAAGCGTAATTTGGAATGGCAAAAACCTTTTGTGGCAAAGAAATTGCTGAAAAGTCTTGGCTTGTACGTTTAGATTTCCCAAAAGCACCCGGAGCCGACTTAGCCCAGGGTCAAATATTTTTAGCTAAAAGTAAGGAAAAAGGATGGTTTGTTTGGTTTCAATACCATTAAACTGCTATTCCTTATTGAACTAACAGGGGCGTTTATCCAACAAGGATTTACGCTTTTTTGTTGAATTTTATTTACTAAAGAGGCGGTTTAGTTGAACTAGAATATTGTTTTACCTAAAGCAAATACTACCTTTTAAAAAGGTAGGTGATTAGATGAAAAAGATATCAGTAATATTTTTATTGTTATTAATTAGTTTAACCACTGTTTCATTTGTAACTTGGAAAAAACCACAGATAGCAGAGAATGTCAGTGCCAAAGAAATACATTCCGATTTTTTTGATGTATTATTGGTGTTATTAGACCCATATGCAAGGAAAGTGATTAATAAGGAATATCCTAGTCGTAGTTATGCACTTTGGGATGCAGAAATATTAGAAATTAAACGACTAACTGGTGGATATTCTCAGTATGATTTTACTGTGAAAGTAAAATATGATACGTATACAGGTCCTTTTATTTTCAACTCTTTTGTCCATCTAACCTAAATATAAAACTATTGAACATTTTTGGGAATGTTGGGGTGCAGGAACGTATATTGGCAATCATCAAGGAATCCAAGTAGAAATATGTGTAAATAGTGATAGTGATTATGTAAAAGCTGTGCAAAATGCTGCTACCCTTATCGCAAAAATTATAAAAGATGAAAATATAGCTATTGAAAATATTGTGCAGCATCATTTTTTTAGCGGGAAAAATTGTCCTCGGAATATACGGGCTGGAAAAGTACCTTGGTCTCAATTTATAGAGATGATTAAAAAAGCTAGTACTACACAAAATCCACCTATTGAAACATTAAAATATCGCATTTTAACAGGAACCTATAATACGTTTCAGGCAGCAGAAAGTGCTGCAAAGGTTATGAAATTCACTTTTGGCTGGCTTGTCTACATTGAGCAGGATGGTTCCAAGTATCGTATTAAAACGGGAACTTTTACAGGAATGATTGCAGTAAAAAATGCAGAAAATAAAATAAAAACGGCAAAATTGGCGCAAGTTACGTATATAAAAGATGCCTAAGTAAGCAATTGAATTCTAATATTCTATGTGTATATAGTTGACTGCTTCTAAGAATCGAGTAAAATAGAAAAGCAGTACCATTATATACCTTAACTTAGCAGAGGAGAGAGGTGTCTAGGTAAAGCCTCTATGACATCTTTCTCTATATGGTAATCAGAAGAAACGTTTATACATAATTGGAAGTAGCTGAAGATATAGGGGAATAGTTAAGAACTGTCACGAATTTTGACTGTCTTTTTCTTTTCGTCTTCTCTATAACCTGTTAAGATGGTAATAGTGTGACAACAAGTTAGTGTATATGAGAGTGGTGACAATCAAGATGGATGAACAGAAAAAAGATAGTATAGAACAGCAGCAAGAGCAAACTCAGGACGAGGTAAAACCTGCAGGGCGATTTATACAATTAAAACCGTTTAGATTTATCATGCTGATGTTCTTTACAATCCTTATTACTGCGGGCTTAACTATTTTTGCGTTAACGTTCGGCGAGAAGAAAGTAGTGGAAGTAAAAGTACCGATTGAACGTGCGGAATTTTCAAAGTTATATGAGGCCTTTGATTTACTTAAAAAAAATTATTATAAAGATATTGATGATGAAAAAGTAGTCAATGGTGCTATTAACGGCATGTTTGATGCGTTGGATGATCCGTATTCTGATTTTATGGTGAAAGAAGAAGCAGACCAATTTAATTCTGGATTATCTTCTAGCTTCCAAGGAATTGGTGCGGAAATTCAAGAGCGTAATGGCTTTATTACAGTTGTGTCACCTATCAAAAATTCTCCAGCTGAAAAGGCAGGATTATTACCAAAAGATATAATTTTAACGGTAGATGGGAAAAGCATTCAAGGATTTAGTGCTTCAGAGGCTGTAGCCCTTATTCGTGGTGAAAAAGGGACACCTGTGAAAATAACCGTAAAACGTGGTGATAAAACAGAGCCTATTAAAATGACAATTATTCGCGATGATATTCCAGTTGAAACCGTATATGGTGAGATGCTTGATGGTAATATTGCACATATCCAAATAACTTCATTTAGTCAAAACACGGCTAAAGAGCTTGAAAAAATGCTTGTAGAGTATAAAGGAAAAGGCATGAAGGGGATTGTCTTAGATTTACGTCAAAACCCTGGTGGTTATCTAGAGGCCGCAATAGAAATTTCTAATTTATTTGTGCCGGAGGGTAAACCAATCGTTCAAGTACAACAAAAAGATGAGGAGCCAAAAATCACAAATGCTATTGCAGGGGAGAAATACAATCTACCTGTAACTGTTCTTGTCGATAGTGGCAGTGCCTCAGCATCTGAAATATTAGCAGGTGCTTTAAAGGAATCTGTTGGTGCTAAAGTTGTTGGTGAGACATCGTTTGGTAAGGGGACTGTACAAAATGTTACACCATTAAAAGATGGTTCAAATCTTAAATTTACAACAGGCAAATGGTTAACACCAAACGGTAACTGGATTAATGAAAAAGGGATTGAACCAGATGTCAAAGTACCATATCCGTCCTATGCATCATTACCATATCTTGATCCAGCTCTTGAAATGAAAGAGGGCTTACAGTCTGACTCTGTAAAAGCGGCAGAAGAGATGCTAGAGGTTCTTGGATATGAGCCTGGGAAAGTAGAT